>OJJK01000118.1_pt1 | contig 63723 bp, 42 predicted proteins | sample 1596271 | NCBI WGS metagenome assembly OJJK01 (sample SAMEA4350142, study PRJEB24818) | metagenome | biome: human; feature: gut; material: faeces | place: Denmark | collected 2013-09 | reverse complement strand
ATAAAAAAGCAATTATAAAAAATCTCACTTTTGTATTTTTGCATCAATATCTAATATTAATTCAATATAAAAGAATACTTAAAAAATTGGTTATGAGACTTTTTTTATCTTGGAAACATATAATCAGCCTCTGTTGTGTTTTAGTATATTTAAGTTCATCCCTTGCCCATGCAACTGTAGTTCCCAAACAGCATCGACTACTTATTATTAACTCATACAATGAAGGGGCCCCATGGAGTCAAACACTGATAACCCCTATTATGCTTCAAACTTCTTCAATAGAGGATGTCAACGCCGACTTAGTGCATATAAACGGAACATTTATCCGTAATGATTCATTGTACAACCAAATGGAAGAAGGAATCTTCCAACGTTATGAAAGAAATAAGCCGGATTATCTAGTGCTCATAGGGAGTATAGCTTTTACTTTGAGAGATCGTATTCAGAAAGAATGGGGGGATATTCCAATGGTTTTGATTGCCAATGAAGATACTTATGCCCCCCGGGAATATTATTTCACGGGACGCTCTAAAAATATGGAGGACAATACAGTCGCACCTCTGAATGACATCAGAGAACAATATAACTTCACGTTTATTGAAGCCCCGGATATGTATAAAGAAACCATTGACATGATGGTACGGATGTTACCCCCAATGAAGAAGCTCGTATTTGCGGCAGACGAACTTTATCAGAACCAGCGGTTGGACCAGCTTATACACTCATACATCACATCAGAATATCCGAATATTGAATACGAACGCCTGGTGGGCAAAGAAGAAAACAGCAGACGACTACAAGAATACTTATTGGCAGATGATCCGACTACAAGTATCTTATTTTCTACCTGGTTTTATGAACGTAAAAACTTGTTTGGATCGCCTACACTTATCAGCGGCGACTTCCAGCTGGTAGCATCTTCACCTCAACCGGTATTTGCCCTGAGAGGTGCGTATATCAATAAGGCAGGATTCATCGGCGGACACTTCTATGACCAAGCAGAACTAGAGCAATCATTAACCAACATTATCGGACAAATGCTCCAAGGGAAAGAGATGCGTGACATTCCATTCGTATATAGTAAAAAGTCATACCCGCTTGTCAATTATGCACAACTGGAATTGGATGAACTTGATGCAGAGCTTTGTCCGTCAAATACAATATTCCTGAATAAACCACTCACATTCTGGCAAAAATATAAATGGTGGATCATTAGCGGAACGATTCTATTACTTTCACTTGTGGTCATCGCACTTATCATATACTGGTTCCAGCAAAAGAAAATAGCCCTGTTCAGTGCTCACAACACACTTGTATGCAACATGCCGATATCATATACCCAGGCAATAGTGGATCTTAATGAAAAAGGAGAGGTAACAAATATAAAATACCAAGCCGGAAACAGTTTGTTCAACAGTTTGTTTACGGCAAATGAGGATAATGATACGAATAAGAATTCGCTTTCACAGATTGAATGTCTTCCCCGATTTATAAAAATGATATTCAGAGAAAAACAGGCGATTACCTTCACACACTTTTTCAAGCAGACCCACTCTTTTTATGAATTCATTATCTGCCGGTCATCCGAAAAGTATACTATCGATATTTTTGGAGTTGATATTACAGCACGCAATGAAGCGGAAAATGCGTTGCGGGAAATCAACAAGAAACTGGAAATGACCTTGAGTGTAGCCCGAATCATTCCTTGGCGCTGGGACCTGAAAAACGATATGATTACCTGCGAATCCGAACAGATATTGGCCCACATGAATTTTACCAAAGAAGAAGGTTCCACTCCTCAGGCGCATATTATAAAAGCCTCCGAATATTTCCGGAAAATGCACCCGGAAGATATGGAACGTATGCAGCAGGTACACAAAAAACTTATATCCGGAAAATTACAACATGCCAAAGAAGAGTTCCGCATCATTACCGAAGTGGAAGGACGAAAATTTATAGACTGGCTTGAAACGAATGCAATAGTAGATCAATACGATGAGCAGGGCAGTCCAATATCACTGGTAGGCTCACTGCTACTAATAACAGAACGTAAGAGACAAGAAAAGGCACTGATAGCAGCCAGGGAAAAAGCTTTGGAATCCGAACGGCTAAAGTCTGCATTTCTGGCTAACATGAGCCACGAAATACGCACACCATTGAATGCTATCGTAGGTTTCTCCAGCTTGCTGACTGCCACTGAGGATGAACAGGAACGGGAAGAATTCATCAGTATCATAGAGAACAATAACCAGCTGCTCTTGCAACTCGTCAGCGACATTCTGGACTTGTCGAAAATAGAGGCAAATACGCTTGAGTTCAATTACCGAGACGTTGACCTGAACGGACTGGCAAAAGACGTGGAAAGTACCGTACGCCGCAGGCTGAAACCGAACGTTGTTCTGGAATTCATTCCTGGAGCTGCCCAGTGCCATGTGCAAACCGAAAAGAACCGGCTCTCACAGGTACTTATCAACCTGTTGGTCAATGCAACTAAATTTACTCAAACAGGTAGCATCACATTCGGTTATGAAATACGTGGAAAAGAACTATATTTTTACGTAAAGGACACCGGCATGGGCATCTCACAAGAGGATCAGAACAAAATATTCGAACGTTTCACCAAAGTGGACACTTTCACTCAGGGAACGGGACTGGGCCTTTCCATCTGCAAAAACATTATCGAAAAGATGAAAGGCAGGATCGGAGTAGAATCCGAGGGTAAAGGCAAAGGAAGCACATTCTGGTTCACAGTGCCGTATCAGCCGGGAGCAGTTGTAGAACAGAAGAAACAGCAACCTGTCAGCCTTGCCCCCAAAGCAGCCAGGCAAAAGCCTATCATCCTAGTGGCAGAAGACAATGAGAGCAACTACTTGCTATTCAATTCCATTCTTAACAAAGATTACAACCTGGTGCATGCCTGGAATGGTGAAGAAGCTATAGAGTTATATCGGAAATTCCAGCCGCACGTCATCATCATGGATATCAATATGCCTAAAATGGACGGATACGAAGCGGCAAGGGAGATACGAAAATTCTCAAAAACAATACCCATCATTGCCGTTACGGCATATTCCTTCTCCTCTGACAAAGAAAAGGTGATGGAGAACGGATTCAACGGTTATGTGCCCAAACCGGTCGACGCGCATATCCTGAAAGAGAAACTCCATAGTACAATTAAACAAAACATTGCAGCAGAATAAACACATAGCGAGGTTATAAAAAACATTACACGCAAGGATTGCCAGAAGAGTCTACAAGAAAAGCATTAAAACATTTTAACATAACGAAAGAAGAATTATGAGTATGGAACATAAGGCGTTTGTGTTTGACACCGAGAAATTTCACGCCGAGATAGAGCCTGTCATGAAAGACAGCATTAAGAATGCCGAGGTGGCACACCGGTATATTTGCGAACATCTTGACGAGTTGCAATCACCTTACACGGGCGATGAGTTGGGTGAAGATTGGGAAGAGGAGTTCGGCGAACTTACACTTCAGACCTATTTCGACATTCTCCTTACCACCTGCTACGATGTGGAAGACGATCGCGGTCTGGGCGAAATGTGGGATGCAGTGAACGAGGTAATCAAAAGTCTCGATGTGTTTGAATATGGTGAGGTTCCTGTCCTAGGCTGCCAGGTTGAAATCAACAGTGTCATCGTAGACCCCGGCATGGAAGGCTTGGGCATTATAGACGGCGACGAGGTGGCGGAGATTTTGGAAAGGTTGAAGGAAAACAGGGATGAAGCGGAAAGTGCTGAACCCGAAGACCTGCTATATGAAGCTGAACCGGAGGAATGGATGGAAGCCTACGACGACCTTTGCAGCCTCTATGAAGACGCCCTCAGCCAAAAAAAGGGTCTGCTCCTCACCTTTTGACCGATTGAAAGAATCTTACTTAAGAAAGAGTGTCAAAACTGAATAAAAGAATGCAAATTACACGAATTACGCAAATAACAAATCAGATAAGTTCTGATTACCAGAAGCATAAAAAAATATTTGTGTAATTCGTATAATTTGTGTTCTAATCTTAATTTAGACTCACACCCTATTTTTTTATTCAGTTTTGCCACATTCGCATTCGTTTTCTTACCTTAATCGAAGTTTTCTTTTTACGCCATTCCTTTTCCTCTATATTCACTCAGACTGACCCCGAAATGTTTCCGGAATACTTCCCTGAAACATTTCGCATCGCAAAACCCGGTCATATCCGCAATTTCCGTAATGGAATGCTCGCTTTCTTTCAATATCCGGGCGGCAATCAGCCAGTTGATACTCGCCCTCAGAAGATTGATACTGAAAGATTTTGCCCTATAGTCATCCGCACCGATTTTCAACCCTTCCAACATGTTCTTTTCATCTCCCAATGCAGTCGTAGAAGCACCAGAACATGATATTAATATGAAAAATTAACAAAAAAACAAGAACATTCATAGTCTAAAGATCGTTTTTCATGCAAAAGAACCGACAGAAGTCCCCATCTCATTAAAATGATTCACTTCCAAACAAATAACATAACTACATAAGGGCTTGCTCCGAAACCGGATTCAGCCCCTTATCCATTTTAAATTAACTCATAACTGGCGCTCTGGATAGGCATATCCAGATTGTGCAGTACCTTTTCAAGCAGAATTCCCTCCCGGTTATCGTACTCATAGCCAAAAGTGGCACGAATACCCTGAAGGATGAATTGCGTAGCACGATCTAAGGCAATAGGAAGGCTGTCACCTTGCAATAAGGCTCCGGTGATGACGCTCGTAAAGGTATCCCCTGTTCCCGGATAGTGGGCAGGCAGATAGGGACAGGTTATTTTCCAATAACGATCTCCTACCCGATTGTAGGCATATACCGAAGTCTTATGGCTTTCTCCATGGACAGGGACGCTTGTAATAATAACTACCTGAGGTCCGGCATCGGACAAAAGCCGAAGATAGGATTTCAGTTCTTCATCCGTATTAGCCGCTTTATAAGGTTTATCCATCAAATAAAAAAGTTCGGTCAGATTCGGGGTTATCACATCGGCTTTTGCTGCCAGATGACGCATCTCCCGGATCATCGATTCATTAAAATTAGTATATAGCCGCCCGTTATCTCCCAATACCGGGTCAACCACTACCAAGCCGTCCGGCTGGCGAAAATCATCTATAAAATCCGAAACGATCTGTATTTGTCGGGGAGAGCCTAAATAGCCTGTATAAAAAGCATCAAACTGTATATCCAGCTTTTTCCATTCAGCAATGATCCTGGGCATTTCATCCGTCAAGTCGAGAATGGAAAACTCCGGATATTGTGTATGACTGGAAAGTACAGCCGTAGGTAAAGGACAAACCTGAAAGCCCATCGAAGACAAAATAGGAATTACCACTGTAAGGGATACGCGTCCCATACCTGAAAGGTCATGAACCGCTGCTATTTTCTTTACTTTATTTGTATACATAGTGCTTTTATTACATATTCCGCCACTTCCATGACATAAAAATTCCCCGCAAAGATAACTTTACGAGGAGTAAAGAACAAGCTTAAAGAGAAATTGTTTGATTCTATCAAGGTTTAGGGGTTAAACTAATGAAAGTATTCCTCATTCACTATATAGAGAAAAATAAATGGCATAACTTACCGGTTCAAGCAGCAATAAGCATTCTTTTGACAACAAATTACTCAAAATATAAAAGTTATCTCTATATTTGCCCACTGAGATTTTAATGAGGAATAGAAAACAGGAGCAAAAAGATATATGAAAGAGAAGCCAAATATTGACTGTGAGAAATATCGCCAGATTGCGCAAATGGCTAAAATGGGTTGGTGGGAATCGGACCTGAAAAATCGCCAATATATTTGTTCAGACTTTATCATTGACTTACTCGGACTTGAAAGCAACCGGATCAGTTTCGAAGATTTCCACGGAAGAATACGGGAAGACCATCGGGAACGGCTCAGAAATGAATACTTTTCGCTCACAAACATAGAAACCTATGAGCAAATGTTCCCCATCCAGGCAAAAGATGGAGATATATGGGTATATTCTAAAATAAGTTTCAAACAACCGGATGAAGAAGGTTATAGAAATATGATAGGATATCTGCAATGCATAGATAACCGCACTGGAGAGATGAATGAGAACATTGATTTCCTTCAGGTAAATAGTTTACTTTATCAACAAAACAGTATTTCCTATTCATTGCTCGCTTTTCTACAATCGGATGATATTACACAGATTATCAATAAAATATTGGCAGATCTCCTCAAACAGACCAAAGGAGACCGCACCTATATATTTGAGATAAACAGAGAACATAAAGTGCAAAGTTGCCTTTATGAAGCAACAGCCGAAGGAATATCCCAGGAACTGGATTTCTTACAGAATGTACCTTGGGATGATTCTCTCTGGTGGGATCGCCAAATCTCAGAAAAGAAATCAATCATTCTGAATACATTGGACGATATGCCACCTGAGGCAAAAGTTTACCGTGATACCTTGGAGGTGCAAGATATTAAATCAGTAATGGTGGTTCCTCTCCTATCGAAAGATAAGGTATGGGGGTATATGGGCATCGATATGGTCAGAACGCACCGCAGCTGGAGTAACATCGACCATCAATGGTTTTCGTCTTTAGGAAACATCATCAGCATTTGCCTCCAATTACGTAAAGCGGAACTTCAGGCTAAAGAGGATCGCCGCGCATTGGATCACAGTGAAAAAATTCTTCGCAATATTTATAAGAATCTGCCAGTAGGTATCGAGCTTTACGACAAAGACGGGTATCTGGTAGATATGAATGATAAAGAACTTGAAATATTCGGCTTGGCGGATATGAAGTAAGCACTGGGGGTATCACTGTTTGAGAATCCCAATATCCCCGAAGACGTGAAAGAAAAATTGCGTGCCAGAGAAAATGTGGACTTCTCGATCAATTATGATTTCTCAAAGATCGACCGATACGTCACAAGTCGAAGAAAAGATATTATCAATCTTCAAACCAAGGTGGCTCTGCTTTACGATTCACAAAATCAATTCAGCAATTACCTGTTTATCAATATAGATACAACAGAAACCACCAGTGCATACACCAAAATACAAGAGTTTGAACATCTGTTCCTCTTAATAGGTGACTATGCCAAAGTAGGTTTTGCCCATTTTAATGTAATGACGAGAGACGGGTATGCCCAGGATACATGGTATCGGAATTTAGGTGAAAAAGAAAACACTCCCATGCCCCAGGTTATCGGAGTATATTCACATGTGCACCCGGAAGATTGCGCTGTCCTGAAACAATTTGTAGATCAGGTTAAAGAAGGGAAAGCCACAAGTTTAAGTAAAGAAGTACGCGTTAACAGAGGTAACGGAAAATATTCGTGGACCAGTATAAACGTAATGGTTAGGGATTATCGTCCTCAGGATGGAGTTATTGAAATGCTGTGTATCAACTATGATATCACTCCCTTGAAAGAGACAGAACAGAAGCTGATCATTGCCCGTGACAAAGCCGAAGAACTGGATCGTTTGAAATCTGCTTTCCTTGCTAATATGAGTCATGAAATACGTACTCCGCTCAACTCTATCGTTGGTTTTTCCAGTCTGCTGGCAGAAACAGACGACAGGGAAGAACGCCAGGAATATATCAAAATAGTAGAAACAAACAATGAATTGCTTCTGCAACTGGTTTCTGATATTCTCGATCTTTCGAAGATAGAGTCCGGAACATTCGATTTCGTACGCTCCGATCTGGATGTAAACGAAAGCTGCATGAAAATCATCAAGTCGCTGGAGATGAAAGTACCGGAAACTGTAGACCTGGTCTTTGAGAAGTATATGCCCGATTGTCATATTTATACAGACAAAAACCGATTCATGCAAGTCATAACCAATTTCATAAACAATGCATTGAAGTTTACGAAGCAAGGCACTATCGCTTTAGGATATGAACAGACGGCACCCCACGAAATAAAATTCTATGTACGTGATACAGGTGTCGGGATTCCCAAAGAGAAAATTGATAGCATATTCGAACGGTTTGTGAAACTTAATACTTTTGTACAAGGCACCGGTCTCGGACTTTCCATCTGCAAAAGTTTAGTATCTCAGATGGGAGGAAAAATCGGAGTGGAATCAACTGAAGGAGAAGGTTCATGCTTTTGGTTTACTCATCCGTATTAATCATTTTATTTTGTACCTTTGCGCCCTATTTACATTAGAGACGCAACCATCATGCAACAGAATACACAACGCCCGGTAAGCTCGATAGCTTATCCGATATTGATCGCATTAAGTATTTCTCATTGTCTGAACGACTTATTGCAATCCGTCATAACCGCCACATATCCGCTTTTCAAAGAGGATTTGACGTTGAGTTTTGCACAAATCGGATTGATTACGCTGGTTTATCAGATGTCCGCATCGGTGTTCCAACCCGTATTCGGATTATTTTTTGATAAGCGCCCGTTTGCCTGGACACTACCGATGGGGATGTTGTTCACTATGACCGGATTGTTGAATCTGGCCTTTTCCACAAATCTTTATTGGGTATTGTTCTCAGTGTTCATCATAGGTATAGGTTCTTCCGTACTTCACCCGGAAGCATCCCGCATCACTTCGCTCGCCTCCGGAGGCAGAAGAGGCCTGGCGCAATCCCTGTTTCAGGTGGGTGGAAACCTGGGAGGATCATTGGGGCCGTTACTGGTAGCTTTAATTGTAGCACCTTATGGCAGACACAACATCGCATTATTCGCAATTTTATCAGTGATAGCAATCATGGTAATGATACCTGTCGGCAAATGGTACAAAAGATACATTACCCGGATGAAACGTGACCATATTGCCCTACAACCTCATATGCAGATGCCTTTGCCTATGGAAAAAACGGTCCTTTCCATTTCTATCCTGCTGATACTTATCTTCTCCAAATATATTTATATGGCAAGCTTAAGCAGCTATTACACTTTCTATCTGATTGATAAATTCGGAGTAAGTGTACAGGATTCCCAACTTTACCTCTTTGTGTTTCTTGTGGCTACAGCCATCGGTACACTAATGGGTGGTCCTATCGGAGATCGTATCGGAAGAAAGTATGTCATCTGGGGTTCCATCCTCGGTGCCGCACCTTTCAGTATGCTGATGCCTCATGTTGGCTTGCTTGCCACAATTATTATGAGTTTCTGTGTCGGCCTGGTTCTTTCATCTGCTTTCCCCGCCATCCTGTTATATGCGCAGGAGCTATTACCCAGTAAACTGGGACTGATTTCCGGATTATTTTTCGGATTTGCTTTCGGAGTGGCAGGTATTGCTTCGGCTGTATTGGGAAATATGGCGGATAAGTTCGGCATCGAAGCTGTTTATAATGTCTGCGCTTATATGCCGTTACTCGGATTGGTTACCTGGTTTTTGCCTGATCTGAAGAAAAACCGTAAGCAAATACCTGATTAGTATGAAGAAACTTATAAAATCATCCAAATGGGCAAGACGGATCAAATGGTCTATCCTGACCGGCACAATCCTCATCTTTGCAGTAATAGTTTGCGCTAATTACGCAGTACGCCATACAGCAAAAGCGTTTATATATCAGAATATCGATTCTATTCCCCAGAATAAAGCAGGTCTTCTGCTTGGAACCTCAAAACTATTACGTTCCGGACTTCCCAACCAATACTTCCAGAATAGAATACAGGCAACGGTAGACTTATATAAAGCTGGTAAAATAGAAGTGGTTGTAATCAGTGGTGACAACAGTCGCGAAGGTTATAATGAACCGGAAGATATGAAGTCGGAGCTGATGTTACGCGGTATTCCTGAAGATAAGATTTATCTGGATTATGCAGGATTCCGCACTTTGGATTCCGTAGTTCGCATGGAAAAGATTTTCGGACAGAAAAGCTTCACAATCATATCGCAGAAATTTCATAACCAGCGTGCCATTTACATTGCGCATGCCAAAGGATTACAGGTCGTAGGATACAATGCCGAAGACGTGAATGCCTACAGTGGTTTCAAAACACAACTCCGGGAGAAGTTTGCCAGAGTTAAGCTCTTTCTGGACTTGTGGACCGGCAAAAATCCGAAGTTTCTGGGAGAACCGGTAATCATTCAGTAACTTCCCACCCATCATACCTATAAGTGGCTAGGCACAAAGAAACATTTCATTATTTGTGGGTATTTCATAAACCCCTCTGATGCCGTTACTTTGCAACCGTACAAATTAAACCATTTTATAGCATGAAGAAAATAGGAATATTTTATGGTTCCTCAACCGGAACTACACAAGGCATTGCCGAAACAATTGCTTCTAAACTAGGTGTCCCCGCATCCGATGTAATCGATGTCAGCAAAATGAATGCCGACATAGTAAAGGAATATGAAGCTCTTCTCTTAGGAACTTCTACCTGGGGTGACGGTGAACTGCAGGATGACTGGTATAATGGCGTTAAAGTGTTGAAGGAATCAGACTTGAAAGAAAAAACAATTGCTCTGTTCGGTTGTGGTGATTCCGAATCTTATTGCGATACATTCTGCGATGGCATGGGTATCATATACGAAGACATCAAGGATTCCGGCTGCACCATCATCGGTAAAGTATCTGCAGAAGATTATTCTTTCTCCTCCTCTATTGCTGTTATCGACGGTATGTTTGTCGGACTTGCTCTTGATGACATCAACGAAAGTGATAAGACGGAAGAACGTATCGACGCTTGGGTGAACGACATAAAAAATCACTTGGCATAATTTTCTCTTATTCCATAGCCTTATGACAATATCTGACATTAACCCGGTAGAATTGAAAGAGAAGATTTTATACTCGGGGCAATGTTAGATTATGATATATGTGCGCAATGCGAACGGTACTGTGAAAGAAAAGTCCGATGCGCTTGATTAATTTAGCATGTGTTTAGTTAGTTGTTTTTGTAAAAAATGCCTGCGGATTCCGTAGGCATTTTTATTATATCATCCGAAAATAGAAAGATAATCAGGCATAGCTATGCATACCACCCAGCAGATAATTTACTCCGAAGTAAGTCATCAGCACCGTAAGGAAAGCCAACACCATATAAGCATGGAAAAATCGGGGTTGCCAGAAGACGGCAAGCGATTGTCCGTGGAATGCCGCACCATAGATTAAAAAAGTGATCAAAGCCCAAACTTCTTTCGGATCCCAGGCCCAATAACGCCCCCATGAAACATTTGCCCACACAGCACCAATAAAAATCCCCGCCCCCAGACAAAATACTGCCGGATAGAGCATCAACCGACTAAAAAGCATCAATTGCTCCACACGGACCTTACGCTGTTCCTGAATCTCCGAATCGATTACCTTTTTTCGCCAGCCTCCTATGCAGAATGCCAGTAATCCATTTAGCATCATAAAGGCAAACAATGCATAAGATACCATAATCAGAGAAACATGGATACTTAACCAAGGAGACAGCAACACAGGCATCAGAGGAGTGATCTGAGGATTGTTCTGCCCAAGATAAGCTACTAATAAGGCAAAACCCGAAATAATCAACCCAAAAGGTAAAGTAAAAGAGAAGCGATGCCGGAATATGCACGCAAGCAGAAGTGTACACAGTGCCATAAACTGCATGGTTTCATATCCATTGCTCAGCGGAATACGTCCGCCAATATACCACCGCAAACAGTAACCAAAGAATTGAAAAAGAAATGCCACATAAAGTGCAACTGTAAAAACGCTCCATGCCTTACCTGCCGAACGATGCATGCTGCAATAAAGTAAATAGAAAAATGCCAGCATCCCTACAGTCAGATTGAACATAAACAACAGTTTGCTGAATGGAATACGATTGTATAATATTTCAGCCTGCACTTTTACGTCAGACAGTGGTTTTATACTCCCATCTTCCGGTAAAGGACGGATAAGCGTTCCACTCCGTAGCATCAGTATCAATCCTACCTTTTCATCCGTTTCCATAATAGCCTTTTCCAACGAAGTCATTTTCATGTGTGGCTTTTGTCCGACCTTCCAAAACTCCTGCAAGCGATAGTTTTGCCCATCAAACAAATCAGTAAGACGGGCATAGGAAGAAGGTAATCGAAGTAAATGACGAAGTTCCGCACTCTTGATATAAATCATCGGTTCATTCTGCCAAACCTCCGGACGGAGTAACCAACCTCCGACAACCTGTTCGGGTGTCATGCCACCATAAGAAGATTTCCCAGTCAGTTTCAATACAAAGTCTCGTGCAAGTGTATTAAAAGGTACTATGCGATCATGATAAATCACTTGTTTGGATGCCAGACTATCCGCCTGTCTGAGTGCAAGTGCCGGAAGGCTTCTGTTTTCTGCTTGCACCACCATTCCCGTAGCCATGAGCAACCACACAAACACTCCCCCTTTTCGAAGCAACGGATGCCTGAGCAATCTACGGAATCCCCCACTATGACTGACAAGCATCCACGACATGGAAATACCCAACAAAATATATCCTGCATACGTAATTCCTATTCCCCACGGGTCATAATTCACCGACAACCAGCTCCCCTCCTTATCATCATCAAAAGAAGACTGGTAAAAGCGATATCCCTGACGAGAGAGGATACGATTCATGGAAACAGGTTCCGCACCACGGATATAGCTGACATAATCTGCCGGAGCTTCCGTCCCCGGATAATACTCCACCCGGAAACTGTCCAGACACAATGTGAATGGTAATTCGATTACCCGCTTACTGTCTTGGTCTATGAAAGTTCCCACCTCAGTGCCTACAGTGAGATGCATATATCCTTTTTTGCTGCATGAAAATGTAATCATGGCTCCCACCAAGATAACGAGGAAGGAGCCATGCAACAACAATGTCGGGAGATGCCGCCACAACTGCCGCTTAACCAACACGGCAACTGCCAATGCGGCAAGTACTCCCCACAAACAACAAAACCAAACTGTATGATAAACATACTTTTCTACAAACTCTGTTCCGTGTACATGCTCCACAAAGGTCACCATAGCGAGCAAAGCCACCAGACAGATATATAAAAAGACGAGACTTTTCTTCAAATTAAAAAGGTGCATATTCCTTATTCTTCAAAGCCTTAACTCCCATACATTCCATTTCGATCAACCATCCGGGACGACATACAGGCGCATGTACAAATACTTTAGGAGTATCCGGGAAACGTTTGTCATACATACTCTTCACAACTGCATAGTCTGCAATGTCACGCAGGTAAACAATCATATGTCCCAAATCATCAAACGTGCACTCCGCCTCTTTCAGCAAGGCTTCTACATTTTCCCACATCCGTTCCGTCTGTCTGCGGATGTCGCCGGGGTACACCACTTCCCCTTTATTGTTGATACTTGCCGTACCCGAAATAAACACTTGACGCCGGTCACCGTAATCGACATAGGTTCCGCGTTCAAAGCTGACACCATACTCATAAGTAGGATTCAGATGCGTAGGAGCATAAAGGAAGTGTATCTGTTCCGGCTTTAAACCTGCCACAGCATAGGTATCCATTTGCACCAATACTTTAGGATCAGCATGACGTCCGCCGATACCTGTACTGGCAATATAGTGTGTCTTTTCCGTCAGGTTCTGAGTGACGAAAACCTCATTACGCGCCTTTACCACACCGGCATAATTCACATCCACATTCTGTACGAAGAACCAGGTACGGATACAGTTATCCGCCAATTTACATCCTTGTTCCATAAGCTGCATCACATAGTCATTCAGCAACAAACGGGTCTGGTATTCAGAATTAGCAGCACGATTGAAAGCACTGCCTCCCCACAGGTGGCGGTACGCATTGTGCTTTACTTCAAACAATCCGTTGTGCAGCACTTGTGTCTGCACATCGGTCTGTAAATAAGCCCACAAAGCTATTTTCGTCCCATTCAAAGGGGGTTGTTCTACCACGGAAAGAGCACAGTCGGAACTTTCGGTAGTGATAGCCAGCAGGAGGTCAGCCTGATTGGCGGTATCACTCAGGAAATAACGTTTAAACACAGCCATGGCACCTTTCAATTCACCTGCAAGCAAATCGTTGTAGGCATTGGCTACTGCATTTAATTGTTCCTCATAAGTGTCTTCCGGCCGGGTAGAGTGAATCATTACATGAAACTCTGAAACGCCTTCTTTTACTTCATATTTAAAAATCTCGGTTAATGTATTCTCTGATTGGTTGGTTTGTTGTTTTTTGTTGTTCATATCCTATAAATTATTACTGTTTTGCACCGTTATCAATCCAGTCTTTTACCAAAGACAGCACGGCAGGCGAAGTTATCATGTCCGAATGATCTATCCCCCACCCTGAACTAAGGTTCGTACTCAGTATCAGATGTAAAGTACTCTCTTGCGCATTGCCCGGATTCACCCGCATTTGCCCTTCCACAATAGTAGAAGCCTGATTTACTAAAGAAGCATAGCTGTTACTTTCCAGTAAGTACAGACCGGCAGCCGGCGTTGTACTTCCTCCATGGCAGGCAGTGCAGCTCTTATTGAAAACCTGCTGCTGTATCGCGCTGTACATCCCCACATCTACCGTGCCTGCATCCATTCTTATGGTATCAGAAGCGTCGGCTATATCAGTCATGGTCTGAAAGGTTACAACCCGCTTCCTGATTTGATTAATAACACATAATTCTATTTGAGTTACTTCTTCACTGATACCCGACATGACAACCTGGATTTCATCATCATCCGCCGCAGTCTTCTGGATGTTCTTGGCAACAACCGCATATTCACTCTTCGCATCAAAGCCTCCTAATACTACACTGTAACCATCAGTCCAATTATCTATGCCACTGATCTTACCGGTAAACTTCAAGACCCGCCCCTCTCGTGGCACATAAACGGTTTCTTCATAAATCCGCCCGTCGTCACAAGAGGCAAACCCCAGCATAAATAGTATCAGGACAAAGAAAATAAATTGTTTTCTCATCACTGTATCCTCCTTACTGTTCCTCTTATTATTAGAAAGTGTATTGAAGCATAATGACGCCGGAATGCATGGCCAGACCTAAATCATCATTGTCACGATCAAGCTGTGTATCATGTCCGGTGCGGGCAATATACTGATACATGGCCTGCAACTTCAGATTACATCCTTTGAAGAAATAATTCATTCCCACAGCAGGCATATTCAGGAAACCATTCGTATCTGTTCCGTTACGATTGAAGAAGTCATAACGTAAAGCAGCCTGCAAACGCGGAGCTACAAAGTAGCCTCCCTGCACATAACCACCCAGATAGTTATAGGATTCTGAGATTTTCTGACGCTTCGTGAAGCCCACATTCATATAATACATTTCGGCAGCCAGATAAAGTTTGTTTTTCAACATAGCAAATTCAAGTCCTGCACGAAAATCGTTGGTACTTTCATTCTCGCTTTCCACATTCAGTGAGGTAGATACCCCGAACAAGAGTTTATCTTCATGCAAACGGTTCGGATTGCCCTGAGTTGAAGGCATCACGCCTTTAGGCATATAAGTAAAACGACCTGCATACAGCAACGAAGGAATGTGCCAGTCATCACTGAAAGTCTTGGTAGCAGTGTTCACCGAAGCTCCTGTGCCGTTGAACAAGCCTACTTCATAGCCAAATTTATCTGCAACAAGTCCGTGAACTTCTACTCCCAAATCAAACCCGGTACCGATATTAGGTGTTACCGCATTCAATGAATAAGGCAGAATAACGGCAGAAGTAAGTGAGGTGGGCAACGAAGGCATCAACGTTTCACCCAATGTCGTTAAATAAGCATGTGAAAAAGGCGTTTTGAACTTCCCGACACGCACTGCAAACTGCTTCTTTATTTGCACATCGAACCATGCTTGCTGCAACAATGCCCCACCGCTGGCTGCCGCATTGATAGACAAGTTGAAGGCAACCCTTCCAAAAGCTTTTCCAGTGAAACCCAGCACGGCATAGGGGATCGAGAATCCGGAATTGGCTACATTGTCCTGATTGTAGGCTTTGTCCAATCCCTCATCATCGTAATAGTGGAAATTTGCACTTGTTTGTACCAACAAATAAGGCTTGAATACAAAATCCCCCTTCTTTGTTTCAATGGTGAATCCTTCTCTTCCTGCCAATGAAACCACACCATTCTCCGTATCTTCTTCGTGTTGTGCCATAGCCACCAGAGGCAGGGCCGACAACAAAACGATCAATATAAAATTCTTCATAACTTAGCTATTATTACTTTATTCTACTTTAAAGTGAATTTAAAAATGCAACCAGTGCGTCACGGTCTTCTTTACTCATCTTCCTGAAGAGGTTCTTTGACGCTTCTCCCTCTCCGCCATGCCACATAATGGCTTCCACCAAATTGCGGGCGCGCCCATCATGCAAGAAATAAGTATGTCCGTTCACCTTCTCCTGCAAGCCTATTCCCCAGAGAGGAGTGGTGCGCCATTCGTTTCCACGAGCCAGTCCGCTGACATAGTTATCATTCAAGCCAACGTCCATAATTTCAGACCCCATATCGTGCAATAGAAAATCAGAATATGGATGAATAGTCTGGCTACCCAACCATGGCAACTGTGTTCCATTCAGCAAAACCGTGCCGCGTGATTTCGTATGAAGTGTAGTGACATGGCAAAGGTGACACTTGGCTTTATAAAAATTCTGTTCTCCCTTTACTACTTGCTCATCATTTACATGACGTCGTGCCGGGACACCAAGGCTCTGCATATAAAGATCTACATCCTCCATATCTTCGGTACTAATATCCAACTGAGCATAAGAAAGTCCCATCATGCTACCCTGGTTTACTTGCGCCTGTCCCTCACAGATTTCCTCCGGATAGCGACTGTTGGTTACACCCATATCGCTGGAGAAACCCAATTCCACCGTCAGGTCAGCATGTTGCGCCTTGTTACCCGACAAGCCCAGGCTTCTCACGCCTCGCTCCATGATGTAGTTGCAACGCCCACTGATGCCATATTCCGGATAATTACTTTTGGCAGCCAATGCCTCGATCTCTGTCGGGTCAAGCGCCATCATTTGTCCCATCCCTACATGTCGCAACGGAATACGTACCGTGCAGAACATATCTTCCGGCTTAATACTGTCAGCATACCACTCGGATATGGAATAGGAAGGTTTGCACAATTCATATTCTTCGCCATCCGGGAAGCTGAAAGTCTCGTACGAATACTCCACAGCAAGTTTTCCTTCCGCCTTTACGCCGTAAATGGCCTGGTCGTGCAATACACGCCCGTAGTCCTGAAAGAATGCACCATTCTTCCGGCTAATATAAACCAACATAGAAGAGAAGCCATAACTTCCCGAACCTCCCTCACTCCACAATGTCGGTTTTGTGCGGCCGGCATTACGGTGACAACTGCCACAAGAGTAGCCCGCATAGACAGGACCAAGACCTCCTCCCGTTCCATTGCCACTGGTACGCATATCATCATAAAGTTTATCACCTAAATTAAATCGATTGTTATACGAACCGGATATCCAACTGGCAGGTGAATCATAAGCCTTGGACGAATTCATAAAAATAGTTGATGTACCGGCCGAAAGAGCATACCCATCAGGAATTTCAATGTCCAGCACATCAATGCCATCTTCATCACAAGCTGCAAATGCCAATAAGCAAAAAAGAGAAAGTGAATATTTTATCAAATAATTCTTCATTATCAGCTATATCTTAAAACAATATATTCAAACATGCCAAAGAAGTAAAAGGGGAATTGCTGTAATTCCACTTTTACTTCCCTATTTATAGAGAGAATAATATCTCTTATTTCACAGTGCGCGCTTTGCCGTCTTTAAAAAGCAGGAACTCCAGAGTATGGAAACCACGTACATTCTGTGCAGATTCTACTTTAGCGTCATCATCTCCTTCTGTCCATTCCAGATTGCTCCAGTTCTGGGAGTTCAGAATTTGTACAATAGCATTCTGATCCAAAGGCCAGCTATCCATGTTAGGGTCAAGTCCCATACTGTCTACCGGACCAAACAAGAAGGCCTCACTCTCTTCCCATGGCTCACGTGCCGTAATCCATGCGGTACAAGCTGCTTCAAAATTAGCGTTGGTAGGATTATTGGCAAGAGTTACAATGGCATTATACAGGGCGTCATTCTTTTCTTTCAGATTTTTATAAGTAGGCAATACCACTACATCTACATAGTTCTGCACGATTGGCTCGAGCACGGCATCCGTATTAATACTGTTATTATCTCTGATGTATGGTTTCAGTTCATTGTCCAGAACTGTCTCCAATGCTTCACACGCATCCATAGCAACCACTGTTTCACTGCTGTTAATATTGTTACGGAAAGGTTGGTCAATATCCTGAATAGCAGTTGCCGCTGCATTGATAGCGGCAATCACTTTCGTATTCAATGCTGCATTGTTATCGGCTATCAATTTGGAAATAGAATTGCTGCTCACTGTCCCTGTTGTAGAACCATAGTAAGCATTGCGGATAGAATAGATATTATTCGTATAGTCGTCACGTGAGTGCCAGCTATACCAGGATTCTACCGCATACAAAGCCTCCTTCGTATTACCTGCCACATACTTGCTGTACGGGTCACCTATTTTAGTTTCACCCACTTCGTTGGCAATCTCTACACAGCCGTCGATAATCTGCTCTATGCAGTTCCATGCGCTGGTATAATCGGAAATGCTATGTGCTTTAAAAGAAGAGGCATAACTTGCTCCACCATTATAACTTGTATTCCAGGCATCATAAAGACTGGTTGCATCCGTTCTTAATAAAGCTGCAACATTTCTCATGTAGTTGTGCCAACTGTCTGCATTTTCCGTAGTGTAGTCAATGTCTTCAGGAGCTATCACTTCGTCATCGTCGCTACTACAAGCAGTCATCGTAAATGACAGCCCTAATACCAAAGCTGCCACATAAAAAAAGTTCTTTTTCATTTGCATAATAATAATTGATTTATGTTCTCTTATTTCTTAACGAACCAACCGATATAAGCGATACCGATAGAAAATTCGTTTTCACTGTTATACTTGCCTGTTCCAAACACCTTGCCTGTTCCGATCTGGCGTGTAGAGTAGTCGGCCTTCACCACTAAATTTGGCAAAGCATACCAATTCAAACCGGCTGTCCACATACTTACCTGGCAACGTTTTTCCATAATCTGACCGGTTTCTCCTTTTTCCTGCGGGTTATAGTATTCATAACGGGCAAAAGGATAAATCACCGGAACCTTCTTATTATTCTTAAAGAAAGCACTTATGTTCAATCCCGCCTCTGCCGCATAGCTCACCGCATTCTTGGCCACCGGCACCACCCGGCTATATTGAGATTTGTTGGAGAGTTTGATATTCACCTGGCTCACTCCGGTAGAGCTTCCCAGATTTCCATATACCACATTACCACGGGCTATCACATATTTATTGCGGTACTGCGCATCTGCCGTAAAGATTCTCAGCGGAATTTTGCCTACCGAAGAATAGGTGTCCGGCTTATCGGAGTTGCTACCCGCATCCGCACAATAATAGAACGACGCACCTACACGCAAGCCCGGAACTCCTTTATAATCCAAACGAGCCACATAAGCGGGTGAAGTGAGATTATCTTCTTCAAAAATTCCTTGTTTGCCACTGGCAACCCATGTATTACGGTCGAATCCATTCGGATTCAACCCTGCAACAATCATTGCCTGATAATCGAAACTGGCATATCCCTTTCCGAACGAACCGAAAAGTTCAAGACCATTCTCATGCCAGGTAGAAGGTAGAATTGTAGTTTCACCTTCCGGTCTTGAGGTTCCAAAGAAGTTTATAGGCTCATGATGAGAGTTTGTCAGACCTACGGGTACAATAAGATGCCCGGCACGTACATTGAAAGCCGGAGTTATCAGACGGGTAATGTGAAACTGCTCAATGGCAACCTCCCCCCCTTTTTCTATTTCGGTTTCATATTCGCCGTTTTCGGAATTCTCCAATTCATAAGCCGTACCTACGCCACCGGCTTCAAACTCAATTTCCGCACCAAGTATCCACTTAGAATTGAACTTGTAGTCAAAAGCCAGCACAAAACGGGGAATGGAAATTGTATTCCGGTTTTTCTTGGGATTACCTTCACTATGACCATAGAAGCGGTTGTTGCCATAATCTTTGAAATTGGCAACCATCTCTCCGTAACCGCCAAAACGGAATTTCTTGTAGCCGTCGTCCTCAGTAGGTACCTTCTTATTCTCTTCCGTAGAAGTCACCTCATCAGGCTCACCAGCCTGTAAAGCATTGGCTGATAGCAAAAAGCATAAAACGAATAAGCCAGTTAATTTTCTCATTTTTTATCTTAATTTTGTTGGCGCAAAGTTAGAGGGAGTTAAAAGCTCGGGCAATACCCAAATGTGAGTATTGTACCATTAAAAATAATAACATATAGGTATTTAAATGAACATTATCGCCTTTTGTTCTTTTTTACAAAGAAGTAATTAACAAAAAAGACAATAGCGAATATTACAGCAATCCAGACCAAACTGATAAAAATCAGATAACGGTTGTAAACGTACTCGCCTTCCTCAGGAGTACGGTTAAAAACACAAGAGGGGCAGTTGCAAAGAGAATTATCCGCATTATGCGCGAAATAAGAATGAAGCAGAAAGGATATGCTACCTATAAAAAGAATAAGAATAGCCAGTATTCCCCATCTCTTACAATTGGAAGAGCGACTGACATTTCTTCCACGACGAGTTATTTTTACCATATAGTAGTTTAAATCATTAATAATGCGCGCAAAGTTGCATGCTTTCAGTGACCTTGGCAATACCCAATAATTGTGATTTTTATAAAAATCTAACAAAAAACCATCATTAATGGGTATTTCAGGAAACGCGGATTCTCCCCTACTTTGCAGTCGGAAAATGAAAGCTCATGCAATACCCTAAAGATGACATACAAAAAGAAATTCTGAAAGCTGCCGAAAAGGTATTCCTCGAAAACGGCTTTCCGAAGGCTTCCATGCGTGAAATTGCGCAAGAAGCACAGGTAGGGTTGAGCAATATCTATAACTATTTCAAAAGTAAGGATGATATTTTCTGTACAGTGGTACGGCCTGTGATCAGTGCATTCGAAAGAATGCTGCACGAACATCACGGTCGTTATGGAGCGGATATCATGGAAATGTATTCCACCGAATACCTACGATATGTGATAGAAGAGTACATGACATTGATACAAAAGCATCGCAAATTGTTGGTATTGCTATTTTTCCATGCACAGGGTTCTTCACTGGAAAACTTCAAGGAGAACTTCACCGAACGCTCCACATCACTCGTGAAAGAGTACTTCAGAGATATGAAAGAGAAACATCCGCAAATGAATATCAATGTAACCGACTTTTCTATCCACCTGCACACGGCATGGATGTTCACCATGTTTGAGGAATTGATCATGCACCGAGTCGGGATAGAAGATTTAGAACAGATAGTCACAGAATACATCACATTCGAAGTAACTGGTTGGAGAGAGCTTATGAAAATATAAGCTCTCTCTTTTTTTGAATGAATCTGAATATTGTTCGTTTTTAAACACCGGAGGAAGCCAGGTTATAAGTAGAGGTCAACCAGGATGCCTATATGACTGAGTATATTATCATCCGTATTGATGGTATGAATCATCCGTATTGATTGTAGGAATCATTAGCATTGATTCTATACTCAGTATAGGAGTCATCACAGATTAACAGCAGGCACAGGCTATTACTCTTTATCCCTTAGCCCTGCAAAGAGTGAATGCCTGCCTCAAAAGAGAAAACTCACACTAAACAAAATTATAAATTATGAAAGAGAATTTCTCCATTGCCGGAGGGCGTATCCTGACGCTGATGAACGAACCGGAAATGCCAGGGAATAAAGAGGCTCCGGAAAGCGATGATATTACTTTCTACCATGTGCCATTCGGTTATCAGAAAAAAACAAGTACTGCATGATGTATCGGTAACACTGCGTAAGAATACACTCACCGCTCTGGTAGGTCCTTCGGGCAGTGGAAAAAGTACCATGCTGAAACTATGCGCACGCTTTTACGATCCGCAACAGGGGCAGGTTTTATTTAATGGAGTAGGCATGATGCGATTGCCCAAGGGGTATGATACGCAGGTCGGTGAAGGCGGTTGCACCTTGTCCGGTGGAGAGAAGCAACGCATTTCCATCGCACGGGCTATATTGAAAGAACCTCCCGTAGTGCTTCTGGATGAAGCAACGGCTTCACTCGATCCGGAAAATGAAGTGGAAGTACAGCGTGCCATCAATACCCTGATTGCGGGACGTACAGTAATCGTGATTGCCCATCGCCTGAAGACGATCAAGAATGCAGATAACATCATAGTATTGGAGGAAGGGCGCATGCCGAACAAGGTAAGCATCAGGAACTACTCGATAACAAGGGGCTATACGCCAAACTATGGAATATACAGGAAAAGACATTGGGGTGGAAGTTGTAAATCTAAAATAACGAACGGCACATATCCCTCAGTCACCCTACAGGATATATGCCGTTCTCATCTAAAAACCGGTCTTAATTTTATTGAGTTTTTATCAAGAGTTCGTTATTCTTCTCTCCGTTATACCAATCTGTTTTATCCTGACCGCCACTCATCGCCCAAGCTGCAAAGTCTTTGTAAGCATCGAGGAAATTACCCTTTTCAACGACATGGGCTATCGGAGCCGGAACACTCAAGCCCCAAATCAAGCCTTTTTTGTCATAATAATAATCCTTTCCCAAACCTGAATTATCACTGGGATATGTATCGTATACCGGATTGTATCCTCCCAGATGGATTTCAGTACCCTGATTGGCTTTTGCCAGATAAAAGTCGAAACTTTCAAAGTCAGCTGAATTTACATCTACCTCGTTATTCATGTATATATTGATATTCAAATGCGGAAGTTCCGTAACAAGATATTCTTTTTCTGTATTAAAGAAGGTACTACCGGAAGGCTTTGAAACTACCGTAACCAATTTACGGAAGTCCATAATTACTTCGCCACTAGGACCGGCGAACCAATCTATAGTTGTAATGGATGTATCAAAACCCTGATATACTTCAATTTCGCCAATATCTTTTGCTTTAATATTCTTCAATCTTACGCACGGAGCATAAGGATAAGAGCCTCCCATAGCCCTCAACTCAATACCAAACTGTATGGCATCAATCGCACTCTCAACTTCTTCACCGTGATAGAATGGAATTTGTACCTTATAGCCAAGGACAAAATCATTAAAATCGTAATCCCCTAAACTCGGAAACATATCTTCGAACATGACAGTACCCCATCCATCATTAGGATACCAGATTTGACCTTCTCCTCCATTTCTGTTTCCCGCCCTTGTCTCAGGACTCGGTTTACTGTCCTTGGGGAGCGTGAAATGAACGATATTGTCCTTGTCGGCAGTAGCTGCCAGAACTGTTTTCTTACCATTTACCGTTTCGTATTGCAGGTAAGCTTCTTTAGAATTGGCAGGCAGGCTCAGAGGAATTGTTAAGGTTCCGTCGTTTGTCTGTAGAGTTGCCAGCATTGCATTTTCGGTGCATTCGCGGTCGGAGTATACTGAAACATCCGATACACTTTGAGCCGTGATTTTGCATTGTGCATTTTTAGTCATTTTCCAGTCAAACCCGTTCGGGACGACCAGGTCGGCTACTGTTTTTTCTTTTTGCGGTTGTTTGTCTGCATCATACGCACTTTTTTCGCATGATGTGAAGATTGACGTGCTTAGCAATAAGAACAAGGTGAAAATCGATTTTCTTTTCATGTTGCGTTCTTTCTTTAATAATGTTTTTAATATTTAATTTCGTTTGCCATTATCTTTCCTTTTTAAAGTTGGTTCATATACTTGAATTTATTGAGGCGGATTTATATCCCCTATTTATTACTCTCGGGAAGCACAAAATGCAAACCAGTAGTTTAATCTTTAGCTATAAAATTGAGGTTACTTACCAAGTTACGACGGTAACGACGTACAAAGATGCACTTATTTTCACATACGGGCAAACGAATCTTAAAAAAAGTAGAAATAAAGTCAGTACGATACAGAAACTCTTTGGATGAGTTTCTTCATCTTGTTGTAATCGGTACGGGTATTGGGGTCAATCATTTGCTCAGGTGCTTTTCCTAAGTTCATATAGTTTCGCAAATAATGCGAATCAGGAGTTGAAACTGATTCGCATAAATAATAAAACACCATATCACAGTTGAACATCTTCGAATCACGCCCCAGACTTTCTTTAGCAAAACAATAGTTGCCATACCACGGCTTCATTTCCGTAATCATCGCCTCAATGTCTCCCGTTAGTTGCCCGGCATCCTTATAATATTGGAATATCTCCCGTACATCATTCTTGCCGAAGGAACAAAAGAAACCGAAGGAAAGTTGTTGTAACTAACGGATATAAAAAACTCCGGCATCGCTATCGCTACGCCGGAGTTTTTTTTAACACTTATGATAACTGGAATATTTTCAAATCATCCTCCACATCACTGACGGTGCCCAACTGGAAAGTATCAATCAATACCTTCGCCACATTAGGCGACAGGAATGCCGGCAACGTAGGTCCTACATGAATCTTCTTCACGCCCAGGCTCAACAGTGCCAACAGCACAATGACCGCCTTTTGTTCGTACCAGGCAATGTTATATACAATAGGAAGTTCATTAATATCGTTCAGTTCGAACACCTCCTTCAATTTCATTGCGATGACTGCCAAAGAGTAACTGTCGTTACACTGTCCGGCATCCAGCACACGAGGAATGCCATTAATGTCGCCCAAAGGCAATTTATTATAACGATACTTGGCACAACCGGCGGTCAGAATAACCGTATCTTTGGGTAATGCCTTGGCAAACTCCGTATAATAGTCACGGCTCTTCATACGACCGTCACATCCAGCCATCACAACAAACTTACGGATAGCGCCACTCTTCACGGCATCCACCACTTTATCCGCCAGTTGCAACACCTGATTGTGGGCAAAGCCACCGATAATCTCACCATGTTCTATTTCCGTGGGCGGCTGGCATCGCTTAGCTATTTCGATAATCTCAGAGAAGTCTTTTCTGCCTTCCGCATCTGCCTGAATGTATTTACAACCGGGATAACCGGTGGAATTCGTAGTGAACATACGTTCTTTATATTCAGCATTTGCCAACGGGGGAACAATACAGTTCGTAGTGAACAAGATAGGGCCATTAAAAGTAGTGAACTCTTCACGTTGTTTCCACCAGGCATTTCCATAGTTACCCACAAAGTGAGCGTATTTCTTGAAAGCTGGATAATAGTGGGCAGGAAGCATTTCGCTATGCGTATATACATCTACACCCGTTCCTTCGGTTTGTTTCAACAACTCTTCCATGTCTTTCAGGTCGTGTCCACTTATCAGGATGCCCGGACGCTTCCCTACTCCGATATTTACTTTAGTAATCTCTGGATTACCGTAACGGCTGGTGTTCGCCTTATCCAGCAGAGCCATGGTCTTCACGCCATATTCTCCGGTTTGTAGCACCATCTTCACCCATTCGTCTGCTGAGGGTGACTTTGCAGCGCTGGCTGCCAAAGCATGTTGCATAAAAGTGTGAATAGAGGCATCATCATAACCCAGGCGCATAGCATGTTCCAGATAAGCAGCCATACCTTTTAATCCATAAGTCATCAACTCTTTCAGAGAGCGCAGGTCTACGTCCGGCTCACGCAACACACCAACCATCTCTGCCTTAGAAGCATATTCTTCACGGTCACCCCGCCATTGCAGTTCGTCAATTGACGGTAGGGAAATCCCCTTAGTTCCAGCTTCTTCCATCAACCGATTGCGCAATTCCAACCCTTCATCAACCCTGCGGAGAATACTTTCATCATCGAAGTTCGCATTCGTAATAGTGCAGAACAAAGAATCTACAACGAAACTATTCACCTCAGGAGATACAGCATGTCCGGCATTCCTCAGTTCGTCAGCGAGTACCGATACACCACGCACCACAAACATCAGCAAATCCATTGCCTTTGCCGTATGACTTTCTTTTCCACACACACCTTTCAGGATGCAACCAGTTCCTTTCATGGTTTCCTGACATTGGTAACAAAACATTTTAGCTTCCATCATCATATTCTTTTTATTTAGTTATAAAATAATCTCTAAAGAAGATAAGCGGCATCTCAGCATAACTTTTTCATGCAAGCATGAAAGTTCTGCATTCGATTTGCATTATCTTTGTGCAAAGATGGAGCGTTTGCGACAGATAAATTGTCACCTATGTTACATCCAATCACAAAAAACTTAAAAAGAATGGAACCACATGTATTATTGCAGATGCCATTGTTTCAAGGTACAACAGAGGAGACGTTATTACGGTTCGTCCTCTCTCACCAACATATTCTTAAATCTTATAAACCGGGAGATTTCATAGCCTTGCAAGGAGACATATACCGTTCACTCTACATCCTGTGCAACGGAACCGTCCGCACACAGATGGTCAGTGCCGAAGGAAAGCAACTGACCATAGAGACTTTACGGGCTCCCAAGCTCCTTGCCCCAGCATTCATTTTTGCATCCGAAAACCGTTTCCCGGTAAATATCGAAACCCTGGAAACGGCCGAAGTACTTATCCTGAACAAAGACGCATTCCTGGAATTCATGCACCAGCATCCGATAGTCATGCAAAACTTCCTGAAACTGATATCCGACCGCAGCCTCTTCCTCTCCAAGAAGCTGAATGAGTTTGCCTTGCAGAGCCTGAAATCACGCTTACTTAACTACATAAAGATGCACGGTACCCTCACTTCACAACAGGAAGTCGCGCACATACTCGCCGTAGCCCGCCCATCACTGGCACGTGCCTTATCCGAGTTAACCAACGAAGGGTGCATACTGATAGCAGGAAAAGAGATGAGAATTGACGAGGAAAATGCAAAGAAATACCTGTAAGCTCAAGAACTCTTATGTTCATTTCGCATGGCATTCGCATATAATTCTTATATTTGCACAACCAAGCATCTAAATATACATAATGAGAAAAATCACTCTGACCGATGAATATAAAGAGCAATTGTTCCTCATTCCCCTATTCCGGGATTTGCCGCTCAACATCAAGCATTCATTGCTTGACAGATTGGACATCTCAGTATATGAAGTCAACAAGAAAGACATAATAGCTACCCAGGGAACCCTTTGCAAAAAACTATACGTATTGCTGGAAGGAAAACTGCGGGTCGATATCATCGATGGACTAGGCAATGAAGTCATGATTGAGTATATCGTAGCCGCGCGCGCATTTGCCACTCCTCACTTGTTCAGTTCGGACGGGACACTACCGGCTACTTTTACAGCCATAGAAGATGGAATACTACTCACGGCCAGTAAAGAATCTATGTTCAAACTCATCAGTGAAGAACCAAAGATATTACACAATTTTCTATGTATCACCGGTAACTGCAATGTCTGTACGGTAACGCGCCTGAAAACACTTTCACGGAAAACTGTACGGGAACGCTTTGTAGTCTATCTGTTGGAACACAGGAAAAAGAATACTACGACGGTCAACATTATACATAACCAGGCCACACTTGCCGAATATCTGAACGTAACTCGTCCGGCACTGTCGAAGGAAATCAATAAAATGATAAAGGAAGGAATTATAGAAATGGAAGGAAAAACAGTACGGATTCTGGATGAAGCATTATTAGAAAAGTACGTATAAGATACCTCCTATACGTACTTTCTTTCCATATTATCTTACCACTTTACAAACAATACACGGGGATTGATATTTACTGAAACCCACCCCCAGTCTTGCCAGCTTTTGTGATTACCACCTTTCACCACGTCCATAGTCTCTGTTCCGCGCATGATGGAATATCCGGCAGAGAGTTTCACATCTTTCATCACCGACCAGTTGATCTGGTAATCCACTTCCGAACCTAATGCTTTCTTCAAGCCTGATAACTTTGCTGCTGTAGAGAAGTGATGGTAGTTCAGGTCCATATCCACCTTATCGGAAGCACGGAAACGAACGCCCAGACGCTTGTCAAACAAACCGGGAGCATACCCGGATACAAAGTCGGAAGCATAGAAACAATCCATGGCACCATAGAATTTATGGTGCGTACCATACAGGGGATTGAATGCTTTATACTTGTCGCCGCTGCCGTTACTACCGCTCAGATAATCTGCACTTGCCACTACTGTCCAAGTTTTATCAATGGCATAGGCGGCTTGCAAGCTTGCCATGAAAGCGGATACTTTCACTGCTTTCTGGTTTTTCCCTGTCTGATAATAGAAGGCACCGTCTACGTTCCAGTCACTGTTTTTATAAGTAAGGTAAGTTCCCATCGTTTGCAGATAGCGGGTATGGGACGTTTTAGTGGCTGCATCTCCTGTTTCCAAACCCAGATTAATGAACAATAATGAAGCTCCGAAAGGCACCTGATCGGGCGTATAGTGATACCAAAGTGTTTGCATGTTCTTGTAGGGCTGTGCTCCGGCTTGATAGTAGGTGCCGCCTATCTTAGTCTCATCATTCTGGTTGAAAGCAAGGATAAGATGCAGTTGGTTATTTTTGTTGGCATACCCCAGTTTCAATGCATCATGGTAGCGTCCGGCTATGTTCCAGTCCAATCCACCCAAAATACGTTCGTCATCATAAACAAGGCTTTGACGTCCCAATTGGGCAAAGAAACCTTCGCCGAAGTTCAGTTTGGCCCATGCCTCGTTCATAATGAAACGGCCGTTCTTGTCAATCTGAGGGTCTTGTCCCCATACACCGACGTGCTGTGCAGAGATTTTCATCTGCAAGTCGGAACGCTTATACTCCATAGAGAGACGTGCACGATTGTTGATGAAACCCGCAGGCTCCTCCCCTTCATTGCGGGGAACCAAAGCACCGTTACGATACTCCGCGCGGGGTCTGATTTGGATAGACATTGAAAATTCATTCTCTTTTTCTGTAGTTTGCGTATACGCCATGCTTGGTAAAAGCATGAGAAGCATTGCCCAATAAGTAGTTTTCATGATGATTATCAGTTTTAATTATAAGTATGAATACTTGCTCCCTGTGCGGAAGGCAGGTAGTTGATGCCATACCAGCACATTTGCAGTAATACAAATGATATCAGAAGTAGAATTAAAGCCTTGCGATGCAGTAGCGGTTTGCCAAGACGGAAATGTACATATATAAGGTAAGAGAACCAGGTAGCAGCCGCCCAGGTTTCTTTCGGATCCCACGACCAGTAATGTCCCCAAGCCTCCTTAGCCCACACAGCCCCCGAAAGCATGCCCAATGTCATAAATGCCAGACCTACGTAAGTCAGGTTATCGCACAAGTCCATTTCCCGGCTCTCAATCGGTTTCTTCTTGAACCATAGCAGATAGATGGCCATCACCGCAGCCGCTCCCAACATGGCATAAGCAAACATATACACAATGACATGCGGCGTAAACCACGGACTTTGCAAAGCAGGCATCAGGGTTTTGTTGTGTATCTCCGGTTTGAAGATATTGATGCAGATAAATACCAGCGACAGGATGAAGCTGAAACTAAGTATCCACTTATACCTCCAGCGAGTGTACGTGATAAGTCCGGCCAGCGGGAGGAAGAAAGAATACCACAGGCGGGTCTCCCCCATCGTCCGCATAGGCGGGCGTTCCAGTGAAATCCACATACCCACAATGAAGCAGAAAAAGATGGCAAGTCCTATCAGAGTAAGCCCGCCTACTATCGCCGGTTTCCTCCCCCGCCAGGCGGCAAAAGCGCCGAAGCCCCAGAAGTGCAGGGCAGCAATGGCAAACGGTACAAAATAATCCCACGTCATTCTGTGTCCTCCTCTTTTCTCTTTTGTGCGTTAATAAACAGACAGACAGCGCCAAGCATCATCATAACGATACCTGTGTAAACAGCCGGCAACCACGGGTCGCGAACCAACTCAAATACACTGATGTCGCTCCAGCGTCCCTTCGTGTCATCATAACTCAATTGGTAGATGTTCCATCCTGCCACATTCAGAGGGTGGTTCACTGCAATCGTATCTTCCACTTGCTTGCCGTCTTCCGTATAGACTTTCACTGTCGATGCAAAGCGTTGCGGCTCACGTTCCGGCATGATAAGGCTTGTCTGTGAGTCGAGGCACAATGCCTTATAAGGGAAAATGAAACTGCCGCAACTCACCCAACCTTCTTTCGCAGCTTTCGTCTTCTTGTTCAGAGCTTGCAGGTAAACGGCATACGTGGCACCTAAGGAATGAAATTCGGTAAATTTCAATGTATCTTCCGTAGCAACGGAGGCCGCCCACGGGATAGTCTGCCGGATGGATATCAACCAGTCGGCCAACTGCCCGTCCGTCACACCTTCTTCCAGCAACAGATGTTCCGGTGTTTTTTCGGGTAGTGCGCGTCCTGTTTCGTTGTCAATCAACATCAGTTTCGGAGGATATTCGTCAATTGTGAAGTCTTTCAACTCGATGGCAAGCGGAAGTTCGATTAGCTTGCCGTGTTCGTCGATTGCCCGCCACTCGGCATTGTCTATACGGGTAGTCATCCGCAACCTGTGCATATCGGCGTTGCCTAACGTGGCCGTAACCAAAGCGATGAACAGCCCGGCATGATTCAGCAGAAAAGAAAGCTTCTTCCACCTGAAAGGAAATCCTGCACGGAGCGTAGTCAGTCCCAACACCGTCACCAACCATATATAGAGCAATACAAAAGGCCATGCCGAAAGCATCCGCGAGAAACCTAACACATCCGCCGGATGACCGGAAGGTGCTTGGCGAATGAGTCCCATCACCACCGTAATGCCTGCCACCCACAGGAGGGAAGACACTGCCGCCGTATAATGACTCATCCATCCAAAGAAATAAACACGCTTGCGCAGGCAATGCATAGCTACTATCCCGCCCAGATACACCACCAATACAATGATGTTCACCGGGTAAGCGAACAAACTCCAATCTATTTCACCGATTGTAATCTGTAGCAGCCATCCCGTCACCAACAATCCTGCGCCTATCAGGCATCCTTCTTTAAATCCCCACGGTCTGATCCACATATCTCTGTTTTATTTCTGGGCCAGACGACCGTTAGCTTTCGCTTTTTCCAGCCAAGCAGGTACAGTTGTTTTCAGAAATTTCTCTTTAGCAGCTCTTTCCGCATCCATGTCGAGACCAATGTATTGTTGTGCTTTCTCTTTGGTTGAAATGTCCGGCATCGGCACATCATCCGTAAAACCATGCTTAGCCAATACTTTGGATACAGCCAGACGAGCCTGCATAGCCTTGTCCAGTCCGTGCGAAAGGATACGCTGAATCTCTTGCGGAGCATGGAACGAACCGCCATGAGAAGCCACGCCGAAATCCCAACGCCACTGAGCCTGACGGATAAGGGCGAGTACATCCTTCATCTGGTCGTCCGTAGCGCCTTTATCCCATGCAAACTTAGCCTCGATGTGAGCTTTGGCAAGTTCCTGCTCCAAGCGATTACGGATTTCATTAGCCTTACGCTGACGCTCGTACACATTATTACGCAATGTCGCCTCACTCTCACGGTGGCAAGTCTGACAAGTGCGGTCAATCATCGCCAACGGGCTTTGTATGTGATGGTCGCTGAACTTCACGCCACCCTCACTTTTATAGGGCATGTGGCAATCGGCACAAGAAACGCCTCTCTGCCCATGAATACCCATCTGGGCAATTTCATAATCGGGATGCTGTGCTTTCAGTATCGGTGCGCGGCTCAACTTATGAATATAGTCATAGAAACCTTCATTATCATAATAAGCCTCCATATCTTCCACCGTGAAGCCTTTATCCCAGGGGAAAGTCAGATATTTGCCATCCCCCTTGAAATAATATTCCACATGGCACTGCGCACATACCAGTGAGCGCATTTCCTGCGGAGTAGCTTTCGTGATGTCCCTTCCCTGGCGTGCGAAAGCCTCGATCAAAGCCGGACGGCTGATATGCAGATTCATATTCTCCGGTTCGTGGCAATCGGCGCATCCGATAGGATTCACTATTTCAGAACCCATAGCGCCCCACTTATTATTATAGAAAGCATCCACACCAACGGCTTCCATCACGCGGGGAACATCCGGACTCTTGCACGTCCAGCAAGTAGAGGGCTGCGGGCCGTCTTCCGCTGTTGCAGGCGCACCCGTACGGAGGCTTGCCGTGATGTCTTCAATCGCATGCATGTGTCCGCGGGGAGTGGAATAATCTTTAGAGAAAGCATATCCCGCCCACAAAACCACCATTTCGGGACGTTGCTCCAACACATCAACGGCAATGTTTCCATTGAACTCGCTTTGGAAATCAGTCTTTGCCGTCTCCGTCCAGGTCTGATATTCACGGGGGAAGTCATCCTTAAAGACTTCATTACGGGCTTCGATGCCTGTAATTACGGTCTTGCGGTTATTGAACACGCTTGCCAGTTCCGCCCGTCGCTCTGTCAGTGCGGAAACACATAATCCTAATACAAACACGACCACCATCGAACCGCCGAACAGCAGCCAGCCTTGCCATGATTTCAATTTCTTTTCCATACGTATATTGATTTTATTTCATTTTCATTATTTCTTCAGCATCTTTTGCAGCCACTCCGGCACGGGCGACTCGGGATAAGGAACCAACGCATTGGGCGTAGCCGACAATGAGTTCTTTCCACCATGCGGCACATCGCGGTGGCAGTCCCAGCAAGCCTTGCCCTCTCCCACCTGAGACATCATGTAGTCTATCTTCCCGGTCTTCACGAACTCCGTGTTCAGTTGCGTATGGCAACGAATACAGTTGTTCATAATCACCTCCGAACTGGCCGCATGAGCCTTGATAACCTGCGGCTCACTCTTAGTGAGAAAAGCCGCCACGTGCTTTATACCGTCCATCCCCTTGAACGTCCATTTCTTGACGGCATTCTCATGGGGAACGTGACAGTCATTACAAGTGGCATCACGACTATGCGAGCTGTGAAACCAGGTAGCGTAATAAGGTGCCATGATGTGGCAGTTCACGCATGCCGACGGATCATCTCCCAGATAGGTATGCGCCCGTAGCAGATACATGAACAAGCCTCCCCCGCCCACAACAATACCACAGATGACAATCGCAGTCACTTTCCATTTGTACGAAGGTAAAAACCTGTTTATAAATGACAATTTCTTCATAGGAAAAAGTATTTTTCACAAAAGTAGCGGCTTTATTTTATAAAAAGTGTAATAAAGATTACTATTTTATTAGTGTCTTGCGCTATCTTTACATAGTTCCATTGAGTAAAAGTTAAGTCTCATCCGTATATCTTCAATAAACACTTAATGTAATTATAGAATATGAGAGTAGTAAGTTTATTGATATGCCTTTTCATTTCAGGAATATTGCAGGCGCAGAAAGGCCATATCACCTTTCAACAACAGTTACCGGACAGCCACCCGCGCTATCTGACGGATGCCAACGGCAAAAGCGAAACCCTCCATCTGATAAAGACGGAAGCCTGGGCAAAAGATGTATTTGAAAAGTTGAAAAGACGAACGGACATCTACGCCAACCTAACAGACGCCCAACCGGACTGGTTGCTCTCCCGCCTTGCCATGTACTGGCAATCGCATGCCACGGACGTATATATAAAAGGTGAAACCTTCGACCATGCCGGAGGTGAAAAAGCCCCGGCACCCACCGTAAGATATACAGGTACGCGCGGCACCTTCGCCACCCACGGACGCCCGCGACTGGAAGACGTCGTACCCTACGATGACACCGACGGCAACGTCACCTTCTGCAACAACGCCTTACCCGGACGTCCGATGGAAAGCGTACACCCCTCCAAGACCGGACGGAACATAGAGAGCCTGAACCGCGAAATCATGGGTATCGCCCGTGACGCCGCCTTCCTCTACTGGCTGACGGGAGAAGAGAAATATGCCCGGCTTGCCACCGGCGTCTTCGATACCTATATGACCGGTATCTATTACCGGAATGTTCCCATCGACCTCAACCACGGCCACCAGCAGACGCTGGTAGGCATGAGCTCCTTCGAAGTCATCCACGAAGATATTCTCTACGACATCGTCCCCCTCTACGATTTCCTGTACGACTACCTGAACGCCCGCCATGCGGACAAGATGGACATCTACGCAGGAGCTTTCAAGAAATGGGCGGACAATATCATCGCAAACGGTGTTCCTCACAACAACTGGAACCTGATGCAGGCACGCTACATCATGAATATCGGCATGATATTGGAAGATAACAAACAATATCCCGACGGAAAAGGGCGTGAATATTACATCGACTACGTACTCAACCGTTCCAGCATCCGCCAGTGGAGCCTGGCACGGTTGGCCGATTATGGTTTCGACCCGCAGACCGGCATCTGGACGGAATGTCCCGGATACTGCAACGTCGTTCTGAACGATTACACCAGCTTCGCCACCCTCTTCGACCGCAATCTGAACTTTGATTTAGTAAAGGCATTGCCCGTCATTTCCAAAGCCGTGTCCGCCACCCCGCAGTATCTCTTCCCCAACCGGATGTTATGTGGCTTCGGTGACACCCACCCGGGTTATCTGAACACCGCCCCCATCTCCCGCCTGATACAGAATGCGCAACATAATGGTAAGAAGGAGCAGGAAGACTACTTCACCGCCATGCTGAAATGCTTCAACCCCAATGCCGGACAGGAGACAGGGATGAAAAAGGATGTACGCGTCTCCGTCAACTCCTTCTTTGACGACAAACCGCTGGAGCTGAACCCCGCCATAGAAGCCGGAAAGATAGAAGATTACGTTTCTCCCCTCTTCTATGCCCCCAACGTCTCCTGGCTGGTGCAGCGCAACGGCATGAATCCCCGCTACAGCCTGATGATTTCTCTGAATGCAAGCGAAGGTAACCACATGCACGCCAACGGCATATCTATGGAACTGTACGGAAAAGGCTATGTTCTCGGCCCCGATGCAGGCATCGGCCTCTACGGTTACAGCGGACTGGATTATCTGGAATATTATTCCCAGTTCCCCAGCCATAACACCGTATGCGTGGACGGCATCTCCAGTTATCCGGTCATGAAGAGCAATCACTCTTTCGACCTGAAATCCAGCTTCCCCGCCTCTTCCAAACCGGGCAGCGCATTCACACCCGTCACTTACAGTGATGTCTACTTCCGCGAACCCGAAAGCCGCGCCGACCAGACCCGCCTGATGGGTATCGTCACCACCGGCCCCGAAACCGGTTATTACGTAGACATCTTCCGTAGCCGCAAAGAGCAAGGCGGTGACAAGATGCACGATTACTTCTACCATAACCTGGGACAGACATTAACCCTGACCGCTGCCGACGGCTCGGACCTGAACCTGCAACCCACGGAAGAGTTAGCCTTTGCCGGTGCCCACCTGTATGCCTATTCCTATATATATGATAAGAAATCGGCCACCACCGATAAAGACATCAAAGCCACATTCACCATCGACATGCCCGACAATGATGACATCTCCATGAATCTCTGGATGAAGGGAGAGGCCGAACGGGAAGTCTTCACCGCCCTGTCGCCCATGACGGAAGGCTTGAGCCGCACTCCGGGTATGCCTTATAACATCAGAGAGCAACCCACACTGACCTTCGTAGCCCGACAGAAAGGAGAAGCCTGGAACCGTCCGTTCGTAGCCGTCTACGAGCCCTCGTCACAGAAAGAACCCGGCTGCATTTCCGAAGTCAGCTTCCCCGAAGTAAACAGCAAAAATAAGAATAGTGCCGTCAGCGTATGCGTCAGACAAAAAGACGGACGTACCGACTATATCCTTTCTTCTGACCGCCCGGAAGAAACATGCAGCAGCGGAAACATGAGCGCACAAGCCACTTATGCGTTATGGGGCAACAAACAAGGAAATGACTGCACGCTGTTCTTGGGCAACGGTACCTTGTTGAGTACTCCTAACATAATCATCAAGTCGGCAACTCCCGCCAATGTACTACTGGAATATAAAAACGGAACCTGGCACTATACAGCATCTGCCGACTGCACCGTCAGCCTAAACAAGAAAACATATAGGCTGAAAGCTGTTTCAGAAGCAACAAAGTTGAAATAGGCAATACATTTTCAGTCGTTTTGTTGAGATAAATTAACACCACGGGTCATTTTACAACTATCTGATTATCAATAACGTAAAATGACCCATAATAAGGTAACGACTGAATAAGGATGAAGTAACGACTGAATGGAAATGAGGTAACGACTGAATAGGGTTAAAGTAACGGCTGTTTCTCAAGGAAACCTCCCTTGTAAACAACTTTATACAATGCTGAAAAATAGTCGTCAAATCATCATTTCCATCAACTCCAATGCTTTTTATTCTTTTTTGCGTATATTTGCTGTGCTGAAACGAATATATAAAAACAAATGTCCCATACAGTGAAAAACATTTTAAGATATATCCTCCTGTTATTCTTGCTGTTTGGCTTCTTGCCGGGCTATTCCCACTCCTACGTTTTCCGGGGATTATCCGTCACCGAAGGGCTGTCCGACCTGGTGGTCAACGCATTGTATAAGGATTCCATCGGTTACGTTTGGATAGGCACCGGAAATTCCCTGGAACGTTTTGACGGCACTTACCTGAAACATTTCCTCATCACCGGAGCCAACGAAAAAATAAAGCGGGTGAATGCCATAGCCGAAACCGCAGGAAATCAGATATGGATGGGCAACGGTATGGGACTTTGGCGGGTGAACAATGAAAAAGACATACTGGAACCCATTGCCGCAGAAACTTTGCGATATGGTGTCCGCAGCCTGTTGCCCGACAGCCGGGGCGCCCTCTACATCGGCAGCGAAGCGGGCCTCTTCATCTACGAGAACGGAAATCTGGAACAAATACTGATAGACCCTAATGTCCTTTCCGCATCCAACATCATCACAGGCCTGAGTCTCGGCGAAGACAACACCTTGTGGATGGTCACCAACGAAGGACTCTATGCCCTGTCGCTGACCGACAGGAAAATCACCCCTTATCACTACATTGTAGAAGACAAGCATCTCTGTTCCTACAACAATGTCACCCGCATCGGCACCATGCTCTACCTGGGCACCATGGGGCAAGGCATCATCTGTTTCAATACCCGGACTCACCAATTCAGTCACTTCATCGACGTAGGGTGCAATGTCATATCTTCCCTGTCCAGCGACGGAGAAGATGTTTTGTATATAGGCACCGACGGAAACGGAGTACATTTCGTCTCCACCCGGAAGATGAAGTCTATACGCTCCTTCCGCCACGAACCGGGGCAGGATGAAAGTATCCGCTCAAATTCCGTATATTCCCTGTTGGTGGACCGCGACGGACTTATCTGGATAGGCTTCTATCAGTTTGGACTGGACTACAGCCTATATCAAAGTGGGCTTTTCTCCACTTACAGTTATCCGCCTCATTTCGACTCAAAAGATATGCCCGTCCGCAGCATAGCGATCACGGAGAGTGAAAAACTGATAGGCTCCCGCGACGGTTTATTCTATATCAATGAGGACAAAGGGATTTTCAAGAATTTCAAGACACCCGAACTGCGTTCCAGCATGATATTCTGCATCTATAAGTTCCAGGATAAATATTACATCGGGACTTATGGCGGCGGCATGTATATATTCAATCCTTCCGACCAGACCATTCATGATTTTGAACCGGACGAGTCACAGCCTTTCATGCGTGGACAAATCTTCTGCATCAAGTCCGACAGCAAGGATAATCTATGGATAGGTACGTCCATGGGGCTATATTGCTATAAGGACGGAAAGCAAGTGAAGCACTACACCAGCTCTAACTCCAAACTGCCGGAAGGCAACGTCTACGAAATATACTTCGACTCTACCCGTAAAGGATGGATATGCACCGAAAACGGCATGTGCATCTGGGACCCTTCATCCGAAAGTCTGAAAACCGATGTTTTCCCGGAAGGCTTCATACATAAAGAGAAAATCAGAGTGATATACGAAGACTCCGGGCACGACCTCTACTTCTTGCCGGATAAAGGCAGCATGTTCATCTCCGACCTTTCCATGAGCCGTTTCAGGAGATTGCAGCCCCACACACTGCTGGAGGGCAAGGACGGCATGTTCATATTGGAAGATGAAGAACATTGGCTCTGGATAGGCACCAACAATGGGCTGTACCGATATGATAAGAAAGAAACCTTTATCCCTTACAACTTTATAGACGGCATCCCCAGTTCCATCTTCACCCTGTGCCCGCCCATACAGGACAAAAAAGGCATCCTCTGGATGGGAAATTCAAAAGGATTGATCTGCATGGACTTCAAACAAAACAACCGGATGAAAAGCTATAATTATCCACCGGTAATCACTGATGTCTATGTCAATGGCAAAAAGTCCGTCCGCCCCGTAACCGGAAACAACGGAATACCGGAAATAGAGCTTGAGTCCTCTCAAAACAACCTGACCTTTTATTTCTCGGGCTTCACTTATACCGAACCCGCATACATGACGTATGAATACAAACTGGAAGGAGAAGACGACGAATGGCAGATTCTCACCGGAAAATCGGATATCACTTACTACGACCTTCCGGCTGGAAAGTATGTATTCAAAATCCGCCATATAGGAAATCCCGACTCGATGGCGTGCATAGCCGTTCAAATCCCCTACCCGATAGAAACATGGAGCATCATAGCCATTGCTATAGCCGCCGCTTTCCTGGGCTATGTCTATTTCCAACGGAAGAGGAAAGAGAAACAGGCAAAAGCCGTTCAGCCCCAAGCTCTGGTACGCGAAGAGGCCAAGGAAATCGAGAAGCAGGAGAAAACCGCGGAAGCCAAATACAAGACCAATAAAATCAGTACCGAAGAGTGCAAGCACCTGACTGAGAAACTGGAAGCACTGATGCTCCGCGAGAAGCCTTACACCAATCCGGAACTTAAAATAGCCGACCTGGCAACCATGCTCGGCCGCTCGGCTCACACCCTGTCTTACCTGTTCAATCAACACCTGAACCGGAATTACTACGATTACATCAACGATTATCGTATTGAAGAATTCAAGCGCCTCATCAATGAAGACGAGTATTCCAAATATACTCTGAGTGCCCTTGCCGAATTATGCGGCTTCAGTTCACGCGCCTCCTTCTTCCGGTATTTCAAGAAAACTACAGGCATCACTCCCAATGAGTATATCCGGAGCATCGGAAAGAACAACGAATAAGCCACTAATTAAAGTACATTGAATGTTTTTTAGCAATTATCTTTCAATATATTGAAAGATAATTGCTATTTTTGTTGCAGTAAACTAAGGAATCATGGAAAAAAGAGTCATCAAAAGCTTGATAATAGAGAAGCAACATGAGATTCCGCAAATGGAACTCATGCCCAGAAAATTAGAACTGGAGGATACATGTAACTACGTATTCGTAGGGTTACGGCGTGCCGGAAAGTCCTATCTTATGTTCCAGCACATACAAAGTTTACTTGCAGAAGGAAAAGCGCAAATCGAGGACATCCTTTACATCAATTTCGAAGATGAGCGGATAGCCTCTATACGCTCAGAAGAGCTTAACCTGATATTGGAAGCCTATCATGAGATGTATGGCAACAAGCCTTTGATATATTTGGATGAAATTCAGAATGTGGTAGGTTGGGAGAAATTCGCCCGTCGGCTGGCAGACTCCCAATATAAAGTATTCATAACCGGTAGCAATGCTCAAATGTTAAGCAAGGAGATATATACAACGCTCGGGGGAAGATATATTGCCATGGAAATATTTCCTTTTTCCTTTCCCGAATATCTTCAATACCACCGGTTCGCTCTGCCACGTAATTGGGAATATGATATTTCAGTAAAGACAAATCTGGTAAAACTGTTTCAACCCTATTTCTATTTCGGCGGATTTGCCGAGACATTCCCACTCAGAGATAAGCGCTCCTGGCTGAACTCCCTGTTCCAAAAGATTCTTTTGGGAGATGTGATTTCCAGAAATGATATACGAAACGAAAATGCCATCCGCCTGATAGTGAAGAAGCTGGCAGAAAGCGTCATGCAGCCTTTGGCATTGGCACGCATCCTGGGAGTCATCAAGTCGGCAGGTTGTTCACTCTCACACAATACACTTGTGGATTATCTGCAATACCTGAATGACGCTTACCTGATTTTCAGCATTTCCAACTACTCCGATAAGCTGAGTGAAAAGGAAAGTATTAAAAAGAGATACTTTTTTGACAATGGTTTACTAAACACTTTTATTATCGAACCCGAAAGTAAATTACTGGAGAATCAAGTAGCTATCACCTTAAAGAAAAAATATGGTGACGGTTTATACTACTATAATAAGAATATAGAAGTAGACTTTTATGTTCCCGAGGCTAGAACAGCCATACAAGTTTCCTATGCGTTATCGCAAAGTGATACCCGTGAGCGTGAAATCAAAGCACTACTGAAACTATCGCAAGTATATCCACTCGACAAACTACAAATCATCACATGGGAAGAAGATTCCCTTATTGAAGAAGGCGGACTCTCCATTGAAATACTTCCCCTGTGGAAGTGGCTTCTTGATTAATTATACACCACCAAATATTCCCTCAGAGTCTCAAATTATTATTTGACACAGCCAGTCTCAAATTATTAAGTCACTATATATTAGCGACTTAATTTATTTTTAGTCCAATGTAATGAGATGAGATTTGTTAAGCCCTGCAAAAGATTGTTTTCCTGTTTTTACCTTTTATATTTGCAATCGTAAAGCTAACGTAAAACGTAACCAAAGTCTGAAACATGGAAAACAAAAAGATGAAATCCGTTCAATTAATAGCTGACTCTTATATGAGTTATCATCGTTCAGTCTGCTTCTATATATATTATAGAATCAACAGTAAGGACGATGCCGAAGACTTAGCCCAGGATGTATTTCTACGTCTCATGGATTATAAGCAAATGCTTCGCCCGGATACCGTGAAGTTTTTCATCTACACCATAGCCCGCAATCTGGTGAACGATTATCTGCGCCGTCACTATAAGAAGCAGGAAGTGACTTCTTATATATACGAGCACACCGTGACCTACACCAACGAAACGGAAAACCAGATTATCGCCAACGACCTGCTGGCTTGTGAAAAACAGAAGTTACACACCCTTCCGCTACAACGCAGGAAGATTTACGTCATGAGCCGCTATGAAGACAAGTCGGCATCAGAGATCTCCGCAAGTCTGCAACTCTCACGCCGCACGGTTGAAAACCATTTGTTCATCAGCCGCAAGGAAATACGTGAATACATCAAGCAATGCATCTAATTAGATTATAATCGAAATAATAGTGTTAATTTTAAATTTATAAATTATGAGGAATGAATTTCTAAAATTCTCATCGAAAAGAATTCTGTTCTCAGCGGCAATGGTATCTGCACTCTGTGTAGGTAGTCCGCAGCAGGCTGTTGCCAATGTTAATGAAGTGCAGGCTGTTGCGCAGACTGGTACAGTAAGAGGTACCGTAGCAGATGCTGCCGGTGAACCCATTATCGGTGCTAATATCATGGTGAAAGGTACCACGAATGGTTGCATTACTGATATTGACGGTAACTTCAGTCTGAGTAATGCGAAAGGAACTTTAGTGGTTTCATTTATAGGCTATAAATCACAGGAGATTGTGGTAAAAGGAAATGAGACTAACCTGAAAGTGGTTCTGAAAGAAGATTCGGAAATGCTGGACGAAGTGGTGGTTGTGGGCTACGGTACACAAAAGAAGGCTACCATGACCGGTTCGGTAACAGTAGTGAACCAGAAGATGTTAGAGAATAAAGGAACCATGTCCAGTCCTGTACAGGCATTGCAAGGCCAGGTTCCCGGTGTCATTATCACACGTAATTCTACGGCTCCGGGCGATGAAAGCTGGAACATGAGTCTGCGCGGTGCAGTCTCAAAAAATACGACCAGTCCGTTAGTCATTATCGACGGTGTGGAATATGAAAGCGTAAACGAATTGCGTCTGTTGAATCCTTCCGATATCGAATCAATCAACTTCCTGAAAGATGCTTCGGCTTCCATCTACGGTAGTAAGGCTGCCGGTGGTGTGGTATTGGTCACTACCAAGAAAGCACAGGCAGGGAAAGTGCAAGTGGACTACAGCGGTTCGGTGACAAGCAAGTTCATCGGTCTGTCTCCTCATCTGATGAGCCTGGAACAATGGGCTTCCTCTGTAATAGATGCACGTACCAACGACGGTTACGGTGACGATGATACCTGGATGCGTTATGCAAAACTGGCGTTGGCATATAAGAATCAGTACATCAATCTTGACCATAGCACGAACCCGTTTGGAAATGCTTTTACCGATGTAGCTGACTTTGTATTCTTCGATACCGACTGGCAGGACATCATGTGGGGAACGGCAGCTTCGACCCAACACGAACTTGCCATTTCCGGTGGTACGGATGCCTCGAAATACCGTTTATCTTTAGGTTACATGTATGATGACAGCAACTTGAAGTGGGGTAATAACAATAACAACCGTTACAACCTGCGTCTGACAAATACCTTTAAACTGTCTGACCGTGCTTCTATTGAATCGGTAATTGCCTATAACCGCCAGGATCAGGTGGCACCCACACAGATCGGTTCGGCACTGACCACCAACTCGCAGCAACCGGGATTCCCGTCGGCTACCGCCAACGGCAAACCATACGCATGGGGAACTTGGGGCGCTCCCAACTGGTATTGTGAATTGGGCGGCGACAACAAGTTGAAAGTATCTGCCATCAACATCAGCGAAACATTCAGATATTCCATCCTGAAGAACCTGACAGCTTCTGTTACGGCCGGTTACAATACATCGACGGCTATTCGTGATAAACAAAGCAAAGCCATTGACTGGTACAACTATGCAGGCGACCGTGTAGTTCGCAGCAATCCTACAGAGGACAAGAGCTCGTATTCCAAGTCCAATTCACGTACTGACTTTTACTCATTGTCCGGGCACCTCGACTGGTCTCACATCTTTGCCGATGTTCACGATGTAAAGGTGATGGTAGGTTCACAATATAACTTGAAAGAGTATGAAGGCACTTTCCTCTATACAGAAGGTATACTGCCTTCCCTGGAAATTCCCAACAGTACCAAAGACGTGGTTTACCTGAAGAACGGCGACGACAAATCAAACAAATGGCAAGAAGCCGTGATGTCTTATTTCGGTCGTATCAACTACAATTACCGTTCTAAATATATGTTGGAAGCACAAGGACGCTATGACGGCTCTTCCAAGTTCCAACCCGAAAACCGTTGGGTGTTCTACTGGGGTACCTCTGCCGGATGGAGAATTTCGGAAGAAGCATTCATGAAGAATCTGACATTTGTAGACGAATTAAAGCTGAGAGCTTCTTACGGTAGCGTAGGTAATCAGAGTGGCGTTGACCGCTATGACGGTGCACAGTTATATAACTTCACCCCCAGTGGCGGTGCGTTGATAGGTAATGGAAAAATCTCTTATGTAGATACTAACGGTAAGTTGCCGAGTACCGACCGTACATGGGAACGCATCCATAATTACAATATTGGTCTTGATTTCGGATTCTTACGTAACCGCCTGACAGGTACGGCAGAAATCTTCTGGAAGAAGAGTGACAATATGTTGATCGACGTAATCTACCCGGGTATTCTGGGCGACAAAGCTCCCACAGCGAACTACGGTGCATTCAAGGCACACGGTTGGGAAGGTATGATCAACTGGTCGGATAAGATTGGAAAAGTAAACTATCATATCGGCGGTACTTTTACCTACACCACCAACGAATTAGTGGATAACGGTGGCAGTGGAGCCATCAAAGCAGGTGTACGCTCCGACCGTGAAGGATATCCCCTGAACTCTGTATTCGGTCTCCGTTACTGCGGTAAGATCCAGACAGGAGAACAACTGAAAAAGTATGTGGATAAGTATAAAAACACCAGTACTATCGGTACACTCAACAATCTGCGCCTTGGCGATAACATGTTCGAAGACGTGAATAAGGATGGCAAATTGACAGAAGAAGACTTAGTATATCTGGGTACAGACGATCCTAAAGTACAATTCTCCATCAATGCAGGTCTGGAGTGGAATGGTTTTGACCTTGCCATCGTTTTCCAGGGAGCAGGCAAACGTACTATCTGGCGTGAGGAAAGTACATGGAGAATTCCGATGCGTGCCGTTTATCTGAACACGAGCGATCAGCACATAGGCAACACATGGTCTCCGGATAATCCGGGTGCATTCTTCCCTGCACTGACTAACCAGTCCGAACTTAACAACTACAACTACCAATGTTCTTCATGGTCGGTAGAAGACGGAGCATATTTGCGCTTGAAAAATGTCACTCTGGGTTATTCACTTCCGGCTTCTCTGCTTGCCAAAACAAAAATATTAAGTAAGGCGCGCGTATATGTGACAGGTAGCGATTTGTGGGAACACAGCAAAATTAATGATGGATGGGATCCGGAAGCAAATCGTAAAGTGGACAACTCCAAGCGATATCCTTTCCTGCGCACTGTAACTTTTGGATTGAATTTAACCTTTTAATTGAAGACAAAAATGAAAAAATATACAATTAAATCTATCTTGATACTGGCAATAGGATGTATGTTACATTCCTGTCTCGACCTGGATCCGAAAGACCAGATTGCCGATGGTAACTATTGGCAGACTGCTACAGACTTCAAGTTGTTCTCCAATCAGTTCTATGGCTGGACACGCGATTTCAAAAACAGCGTCTACGATGCTCCCCACTCCGATAAGCGTTCCGACCTTATCATGGATAAAGGCAGTAAGAATGTATTTGCTAACGGAACCAACAGCATACCGGCTTCCGACGGCAACTACACCGATGCTTACAATCGCATTCGTCGTACAAATATCCTCTTACAGAAAGCAGAGAGTTTTGCAAATCAGAGTGACATCGCACAATATATCGGTGAAGCCAAGTTTTTCCGCGCTTACTGCTACTTTGACCTGTTGCAGCTTTTTGGAAATGTCATAGTAGTCACTACACCGATTGATGTTACTGCTCCCGAAATGCAAGCAGCACGCAACGACCGCAGCGAAGTAGCCGACCTCATCATTCAGGATTTAAAAGATGCCGCCGAATTACTTCCCGTCACTTCTACTGTTGAAAAAGGACGTGTAGGTCGCGAAGGCGCCTGGGCAATGCTTTCCCGTGTAGCACTCTACGAAGGAACATGGCAGAAGTTCCGTGGTAACACAGCTCGTGGTAAAGACTTGTTGGACATTGCGGCAAATGCAGCAAAGGAAGTGATCAACACTAAAAACTTCTCATTGTTTGCACCTGCCATTCTGGGTGACAGTGCACAGAAGTATATGTTTATCCTGGAAGATACAAAGTGTAACCCTGCCGGATTGCAGAAAAGCGCCAATACAGAATACATCTTCTCCCGCCGTCACGACGAAGCATTAGCTCCCATCGGTTCCAATATCACCAAAGAATGTTTGGCAAATGCACAAATGATCTCTCATAAGTTTGCGGCAATGTATCTCTGCCAGGACGGACTTCCCATCGAGAAATCCGAAGTATATAAAGGAGACCAAAAGATATTGGACGAATATCTGAACAGGGATAATCGTATGGTTTATACCCTCTGCAAACCTTATGAATATTTTTGGAGTAACCTGAACTCACGTGTCAACTGGACAGGCGATGCTGTCGACCGCGCTTCTGCTTCCATCAAAGGCTTGGTGCCTACCAGCGGAAGCGGTTACAACAACCAGAAATGGGCTTGTGAACGCTATGTGAATGACACCTACGAAAGCTACGACTACCCCATCATCCGCTACGCAGAAGTTCTGCTGAACTATGCCGAAGCCGTATTTGAACGGGATGAAAAGATCTCTGACGAAGACCTGAACCTCTCTCTCAACTTGGTCCGTTGCCGCATCAATACCAAAATGCCCAAGCTGACCAATGCATTTGCTACAACTCACGATCTGGATATGAGAACTGAAATTCGCCGTGAACGTACCATTGAATTGTTCAACGAAGGTTTCCGTATAGACGACCTGAAGCGTTGGAAGACAGCTGAAACAGAAATGCCACAGGACTTCCTGGGTATCAGATGGACAGGTACAGAGTTCCAGAACAAATGGCCGGGCGTTACCAATGAAAGGAACAGCGACGGTTTCATCATTCTGGAGTCAGGACGTAAATGGGAAGATAAACACTATCTTTACCCATTACCTACCGACCAGTTGCAGTTGAACCCAAACCTGAAACAGAACCCAGGTTGGGGAGAATAAATCAATGTTTTTCATTCATAAAAAGAAGATAACAACATGAAGAATAGAAATTCTATATATCAAGGCTTGAGCCGGGCATCCATCGGGATGCTGGCGGCCTGCATGGCTCTGACTGCATGTGATAAGGATCAAGAATTTACTCCTGCCATGCCCGAAGCCAAACTGATCAACGGCATCACATTCAAGGTAAGTGAGAACCTGCCGCTTGCCATTGGCATGGACTCTACTATTGTTTTTGCGATTGATGCTCCCGAAGAACTGGAAGATCGTTCCATTATCTGGAAGTCAACCGACGAAACTGTTGCCAAAGTTTCGCAGCAAGGTACTATTACCGGTATAGCCGAAGGTACAGCCATCATTAGTGTGACTCCCGCCATAGGTTTTGGTCCATCAGCCTCAGTAACGGTCAATGTAATACCCGAAATCATAAAGGCTACCGATATGACGTTGGTCAATCCGAAAGAGGGAGAAGACATTTATGAAACAGACCGGATTCAGTTGGAAGCATCCATCCTTCCGGCCAATCACACCTATTCTTATTTGACATGGGCAAGCAGTAACCCAAGCATCGCTACAGTATCAGAAAATGGCCTGGTAAACTGCCTGACACCGGGCAAGGCAATCATTACAGCTTACACACACGACCGTAGTGGTGTATCTGCTTCTTATGAGCTGAATATCAAAGAGTACATTCCGGTAGAAAGCGTCTCTATCTCTGCTTTGACAGAACCGCTTTGTATCTCTCGTGGCCCAGTTCAGCTGGATATTGCTTACACACCCGCCAACGCTACCACAGGTTCAGTAGACTGGACTTCAAGTGACGAAAACATTGCTACGGTAGATTTGGGTGTTGTAACACCGAAGGGCTTCGGAACCGCCACTATTACGGCTACTTGCAAGGCAACAGGTCAGACGGCTTCCGTATCTGTAACCGTTGACAGCGGTTGGGTGATTTGGGATGGCCAGAATAATTTCGATGGCTGGAAAATCGGACAGAATTATTCAAGCTATGTGATAGAAAATGGTAAAATGGTGGTTACAGCCGGTGCTCAAAACGCTACCATGAGGCGTGCGGACTTGAGTTTCAGGAATGTCCCCATCAACCTTGATTTCTCCAACTATCCGATACTTGCCATGCGTTCCACACTGCCTGTCGGCGGAAAAGGAATTGGTCAGGGTGGAGCTTATACACTGGATCTGGTAACTAAATCCGGTAATATCAACAAGCAACACGTCGGAGAACTTCTAAGCGATAATACGAATCTGATATATTATGACGTACCGTCAATTAATGCAGCATTAGGCAATGGTGTGGTAGAAGGTAACACTTTCCAAATCAAGATTGCAGACATTTATAATGAGAATCTGCCAACCGGACAATATACGGTTTACTGGATTCGCACATTCAAGAGCATAGCTGAAGCGAAAGCCTTTGCAGAAGCGGAGATAGCAGCCGGAAACTAAAATACAACTCTAAAGAATACTCACAATGAAAAAGAATTTGATATTCGCATTAGGTCTCTCACTGGTAACAGGCTTCACAGCCTGTTCCAGTGAAATCGAGGACGGAACAACAGACATCGACAGTTGGGAGATGCCTTATGAAGAAGTAGTTGCCAAATACACCTACACTCACCCTTGCGCCATGTTCAACGAGGCCGACTTTACACGTGTAAAGACAATGCTCGATAACGGTAGCGCACCGCAGGCAGTAAAGGATGAATTCAATCTGCTGAAGAGCAGCCAATTTACAAATGTTACCTATACTCCTACGCCTACCGAAAAGATAGTACGTGGTGATGCTACAGGAACGGGAACGAATGAGAACTACAGCAATGCAATGCGCGATGCCGCCGCTGCCTACCAACTATCATTGTTGTGGAAGCTGACAGGCGACACGAAATATGCCGATGCTTCCATCAAAATTATGAATGCTTGGGTAAAGGTGTGCAAGGAAGTAACCTCAAACGATTCCAATCACATGCTTGCCGCAGGTGCACAAGGTTATACTTTCGCGAATGCAGGTGAAATCATGCAAACTTATGCAGGTTGGGCAGCCAACGATTTGACCGCCTTCAAGAAATGGATGAAAGATGTTTTTGCTCCCAAAAACCTGGACTTCATGAAACGTCATCAAGGTACTTGCAGCGATCACTACTGGTCTAACTGGGATTTAGTGAATATGTGTTCGTACCTTGCCATCGGTATCCTGAATGAAGACGACGAAATGGTAAATTATATAGTGAACTACTTCTACAATGGAGCAGGCAACGGCTACATCGGCAAACTCATTCAAGGCACTTTCACCGATCCATTGGGAAGTGGAGAAGAAATAGCCCAAAACCAGGAAAGCGGTCGTGACCAGGGACACGCCATGATGTCAATAGCTGTAACAGCTAATCTGTGTCAAATGGCCTACACCCTCTTCCAATGCAATCCAACAGTGACTCAACTCGACTTCTTTGCCGCAAAAAACAATGCAATAATGAAAATGGGTGAGTATACAGCTCTCTTCAATCTACGCAACGGGTCAGATCAGTTGAATGCCGCCGGTTCATGGTTGACAACAAAAGAACAGATGCCGTTCAATCGTTATGAATATTGCATTGATTGCAGTTGCGCCGATAAGAATCACGGTACTATACATACAGCCGTAGCTGATGATAACGGTCGTGGCAACCTCCGTCCGGGATGGGAAATTCTCTACAATCACTACGCCAAAGTGAAGAAGTTGGGCAGTGGCTACAAGTACGCCAAGATGGCTGCCGACAAAATGCGTCCCGAAGGTGGTGTGGATGGTGGAAGCCGTTACGGCACAAATAGTGGTGCGTTCGACCAATTGGGTTGGGGAACATTAATGCTGTATCGCGAATAAAAGAAAAGGTTAACAGTACCAATGAGATTCTATAAGAAATAGAGAAGTTATACTTTATTCTCTCATCTTATAGAATCTCATTTTATATTTTCATTCGAGTAATACTAAAAGACGACATTTTTTCCTAAATTTGCATAGTATAAAGAAAAAATGCTTATGTCCTTAGGAAAACACATATTAATTCTCGTAATACTTTTTATCGGGGCATTTAATATCTTTGCTTCCGACAATGACTATATTATCTATTCAATAGGAAACGAAGAAGCAAATTGCAAATTTGAGGACAATCGTGTCAATTGCATTTATAAAGATTCCGACGGTTTTATCTGGGTAGGTACGGGTACTACAGTTGAACGTATAAACGGTAAATATACTTCACTTTATACCTTCGTTGAAAAACAAGTAGGAATAACTCCTTCTCCTTTTCTAGTCAACACATTGATAGAAAATCATAAACATGATTTTTGGGTAGGTACTATCCAAGGGCTTTTTCGCATGAACCATGAAAAGCGTATATTAGAACGAGTCTTTACTGAGGAAATAAACTTTCCTGTCCAAGCATTAGAAAAAGATGAGGAAAACAGACTCTATATAGGGACAGTAAATGGACTCTACATCTATGATGGAAAAAAACTCCGACACATTATTATCAACGAAAAAAACATTCTTTCTGATAATAATCGTATCTTGGATATTGCAATATACAATCATAATTCTGTTTGGTTGTTAACTCCAAATGGAGTTGTTATTTGCGATGCCAAATCCGGTTCACTCAAACAATATAGATGTACTCTATCTTCATGCGGACAATTAAAATGTCTTGTGAAAGTAGATGATACTTTATATATAGGCACAGAAAAGGGAAACATTATAACTTTCAATTTACTTCACCTGAACTTTGCTCCTTACTGGAATGAAATCAAAGTACCCATTTCAAACCTTGCCTATGAAAAAGATGTTTTGGGAGTTGCTACCAGCGGACAGGGAATTTTTCTACTATCCTTAACTGAAAGAAAAATCATTTATTCTGCTACCTATGGTAGAGAAGCAGAACAAGATCTCTTATCCAACAACATTTCTTCCATCCTGCTATCTCAAGGTGATATATGGTGTGGAACAGGATACTATCTGGGCATGAATATATTAAGGAAGAAAAATGAGTTTTTCCAGCGCTATGACAAAGGAATCTTCAAAACCAAGGACATTGCAGTACGTAGTTTTCTTCCTACTCGAGAGTATAGCTTCATCGGTACGCGGGAAGGGTTCTATTACGTACACGAAGCAACCGGAAAAATACAATACATAAATGTCCGGGGTGATAAAACCGGAAATTTACGCTCCAATCTGATATTTTCCTTTCATGAATACGAAGGAGATATATTAGTTGGAACCTGTGGAGGTGGTTTGTCCGCCTTCACTCCCCAAACCGCTACTTTTAAAGAAACACCCCTGACTCGTGCATGCGTATCGAATGATATTTTCATGTTTTTAGAAGATGAAAACGGGAAATTATGGTTAGCAACTTCTGACGGTCTTTATTCATATGACAAACAAACTCAAACAGTCCGGGAGTACAATGCATCAAACAGTGGTATGCCAGGCAATATCGTATATGGCATCTATTTAGATTCAGCCAAGCGCTTTTGGGTAGGCACGGATAAAGGCCTGGCAGTATTTGATAGCCAGACAGGAAAATGTAGCCAGGATATGTTACCGGAGGTATATTGTAAAGAAGCTATCCGGTACATTTATGAAGGGAGAGACGGCACACTCTTTTTCTGCCAGTTAAACAACCGTCTGTTAGTGGCTGATAAATCATTGAATCATTTTCATCACCTCTCCCCTCTTTGCCCCAATTTTATACAAGATGACCAAGGATTTTATTGGTTAGGGCAATGGGATGGACTATTACGAATTGATGAGAACCTGAATCGCTACACATTTTTTCCTTCTATAAATGATTTGAATACCAATGCCGGACCACCAATCTTAAAAGATAAAAATGGTATGTTATGGATATGTGGCGTGAAAGGGTTGTTCATGGTAAATCCCCGGGCAGACTTTATCCCCTCACCCGTACAAATCACAGAAATGCAGATCAATGGTAACTTCTATGCTGACGATTATAAATTAAAGCCGGATTCTACTTTGTATTTAAAATCAAATGAAAATACTATCACTTTCCGATTCGCCTCTTTAGGATACGAAAAACCGGAACTGATTAAGTATGAGTACATGCTTCAAGGCAAAGATTCTACGTGGACAGTGCTGACCATCGAAGATAAAGTTTCTTATTTTGACCTGCCTGCCGGAGAGTATGTTTTCCAGATCCGTAAGTTTCTGGACTCAGATTCAATAGATCAGGTTTCATTTAAAATAAGAACTAATCGTTCTTGGATGGCTTATGCCGGTATTATAATAATAATAATGATAGTTTCTTTATTCGTTTTCAAGAACAAGAAAACAGTATCAGTAAACGCAACCATCCCAGATAAATTACCGGAAGATTCCCAACTGGAGAAAAAAGTTACTGTCCAATCTACGGAAAGCTATGTGAAGCTAAGTGAAAAAGAAGCCAACGAAGTAATTGATGCACTAAAGAAGTATATGCAGGAGCAACAAGCTTACCTGAACGTAGACTTGAAACAATCAGAAGTGGCGGTTGCTATCGGTTACCCCACCTATCTCCTTTCCGCTATATTCACCCATTATCTCAAAATGGGATATTACGATTTTGTCAACAGCTACCGTGTTGAGCAGTTCAAGCAGTCGGTCAGCGAAGGCAAACATAAAAAATATACTTTGGTCACATTGGCTGAAAAATGTGGTTTTAAATCAAAAGCATCGTTTTTCCGAGCTTTCAAGAAGTTTACAGGTACTACCCCAAACGAATATATCCAGCAATTCGACAAAGAATGACCTATTCTCCATATTATCGGCGGTATCACTCATTTGTGATACCGCTTTATTTTATTGATAATCAAGGAAATTAAACATAAATAGTATCTTTCATAAGTTTGATACACCTTCCATTCTTTTTTCGTTTTCAGTCTGTTTCTTACTACTTATTTTTGCATTGAACTTCTTGACAAAGAAAGGTTCTATAAACAGCAAATTGTAAAACCAAAAATCGAAAGCATGGAAGACTTAAAAGCAACAACACCCTGCCTCATTACCGATTCTTATAAAGAATACTACCCATCAGTATGTTCTTATATTTATTATAGAATTAATAATTGGGAAACAGCAAGGGATTTATCCCAAGATGTATTTCTGCGTCTTATGGACTATAAACAAATGCTTCGTTCCGATACCGTGAAATATTTCATTTTCACCATTGCCCGCAATTTGCTGAACGACTATCTGCGCCGTTATTATAAGAAGCAGGAAATCACCTCATATATATATGATCATGCTATAACCTATACAAACGAGACGGAAAGTCTCATTATAGCAAAAGAACTTTCTCTCTTAGAGAAACACAAATTAGGGATGCTCTCTGACCAACGCAGAAAGATTTATACCATGAATCGCTTCGAAGAAAAATCCATTTCCGAAATTTCTACCGAACTCAGTATATCTCCTCGTACGGTCGAAAACCATCTGTTTGTCAGCCGTAAGGTAGTACGTGATTTCATCAGACAATGTATCTAATTAGATTTATAACAATAGTGTTAATTTTAAATTTATAGTTTATGAAGAAAAATTTGCTAAAGTTCCCGTTCAAGAGAACCTTCTTCTCTACGGTGATTTTGTGTTCTCTGTCTGTCATTTTCAACTCATGCAACGACGATGGAGAAGGACGAATAAAGCTCAATGACAAGGCACCAGCCAAAGTAACAAATGTAACTACAGAATCCGGTCCCGGTGAAGTATATCTGACTTGGACTAATCCCACCGATGAAAGTTTCATGTACACCAAAATTGAATACACGAATACGAAAGGAGTAAAAAAGTATAAACTCATTTCTAAGGAGAAAGCGAATGATAGTGGAATTGCACAAACCACTATCAGTGGTTTTGGCAATACCAATGCGGTTTCTTTCTCTCTATTTTCTTGTTCTGTAAGGGGCAACAATGAAGGAGCAGTCGAAGTATCTGCGTCACCCCAAACACCGGCATTTGTAGACGTAGCTAAAACTATTACTTTAACTCCTGACCTTGGAGGGATATATGTAAATTGGAAAAACATCTATAATACTCCGGTTTACATTGTCCTCAATTATTATGCGGCAAGTGATTCTAAAAAAGCAGGTACATTCAAATTCCAAATAAACGGAAATAGCGAAAGCAAGCAGTTTGTTCAGCTTTCCTACGGAAAAGATGATTTCTTATCCGGCGAAGAGTGTATTGTAAATGTAACTACCGAAGACACAGATGAAAATGCATCTGAACCGATAGAATTTAAAATTACTCCAATAGCTGTAGTGAAAATATCCAAGGCTAACTGGTCATTCCCGGGTTATAATGACAGTTCAAACACCGGTACTATCGGTTATAGCTCACAGGAAACAATCGGAGAAGGCGGCGGCAAATCACCGGCAGGACGTGTCATTGCAATGCTTGATGACAATTTAGAAACCTATTGGCACGCTTCCTGGAAACAAGCCAGCAATTATCCCCACTGGTTTATTGTCGATATGGGTAAGAACGTTACTATCAGCAGCATTGAACTGATACGACGTCAAGGTGATGCTAGAGGGCAGAAAGGTCAGATCTTCTATACATGTTCTGACGAAGATGCAGCGAACAAAGACAATCCCGACAGTTGGGCATGGACCAACCACGGTGCCTTTACTTTCGACCCGGGTATTGATGATCCACAAGTATACCGTATAAATTCGAATCCGGTTGCCAGGTACATAAAAGTGTATTTCGGAACAGAACATAAAGGTACAGGCGCTCAGGCAATGGTTTCCGAAATCAATGTATATGGTGCCGAATAATAAATCCAATACTAAAATATAAATATGTTTATATCATGAGAAAGAAATTTATATTTGCGGCTGCTTTATGCCTGACAACATTATCTCCTGTATATAATGTCAATGCAGCAGTACAAGTGACACAGGAAATACAACAAGACGGACAAACCATACGCGGTAAAGTGATAGATAATACCGGTGAACCCGTTATTGGTGCGAATGTAACAATAAAAGGTACGACGAACGGTGTTATTACCGATATAGATGGCAATTTTGTCCTGAATAACGCGAAAGGTACACTGGTTATTTCCTTTGTAGGTTACAAAACCCAGGAAATTCCCATTGCAGGAAAAACTACGATTAATGTCCAATTGCAGGAAGATTCAGAACTATTGGATGAAGTTGTAGTCACTGGTTATGGTGCACAAAAAAAAGCATCTCTGACTTCCGCTATCAGCCAGATTAAAGGTGATGAAGCTTTCGCCAATAAAGGTATTACCAATGCTACGGTAGCCTTGCAAGGTGAGATTCCGGGATTAACCATTACCCGTAGTTCTTCTCGTCCGGGTAGCGAAGGAGCAGCCATGAAAATTCGTGGTGACATCTCCATCAACGGTAACTCCTCACCATTGATTATCATTGATGGCATGTCCGGTTCAATGGATGAATTGAACTCAATGGATGCAAGTGACATCGAAAATATTTCTGTATTGAAGGATGCTTCGGCAGCTATTTATGGTGCACGCTCAGCTTCGGGTGTTGTATTGGTGACTACCAAACGTGGTAAGAAAGGCAAAGCGCAAATTTCTTATAACGGTTCTGTCAGCAGAACTATCAATGGTATTCAGATGCCCCTTACCACCAATCGTGAGTGGTTAGACATGTTCTATGAGGCACAGTACTACGATGCAGTTGCCAATAATCCAAGTCTGACTACTCCGGAGGAAATTCATAAGAATATCAACTGGTGGATTTTCAACTCTTTTGGTGGTCCCACATTGGACGAGACAGATATTGATCCGGCAACAGGGCAGCCCACTATTTATAAGGGAGAAAAATTGTTCAATGCCCTTAGAAACGGAAATGTCCTCACACTTCAAAATGGCACTAAAGTAGAGCGCTGGGATCCCAACGTATATATGCAAGACTATTTGTATGGTCAGGCTACCTCACAAAAGCACTCGGTAAGTATCGCAGGGGCTGATGACAGATTCAGTTATCGCGCATCTTTAAGTTACTCTGAAAACAACTCACAATTGAAAGTAGCAGAAGATGGAGACAAAAAGTACGGTGCACGTCTGAATGTAGATTATAATGCTACTGACTTCCTGAAATTTGAGACAAGCATGTCTTATGACAAGCGCGATATCACTACCCCGACCACTGACGTAGGAGCAGGCTGGATGGATCCTTGGTTCTGGGCTATTTATAATCAGAATGGGGACGCATATGATACATTTAGCGGTAACCGTAACCCGGTAGGTGGCCTTATTCAGGGGGGACAGAAGAAAAATTCATTAACAACTTTCCGTGGCAACATGAAAGCTACGTACGACTTCTCAAAATGGGTGAAAGGCTTTTCTCTTTCAGCTTCCGGTAATTATAAACTGGTGGAAAGAAGCATTCAGGAAGTCAAAAATCCTGTGTATTATTATGACTGGGTAGGCACAGCTACCGGTAATAAACAAGGTCCCGGCTCATTGAATGAGAATATTGAAAAATGGGAAAATGTTACTTTGGGCGCTTTTGCCAATTATGAACGTACCTTTGCCAATGTCCATACCGTATCTGCCATGATTGGTATGACCGCAGAGCAAGAAACTTCTAAAAAGATAGGTGGAAAACGCAACATGGGTCCTCTTTATCCAGGGTCCGACCTTACCGACCTCGATGTATGGATCAGCGGTACCAATAATGAAGCTTATGGCGGACAGAGTTCCTGGGGATTCGTTTCCTATTTAGGACGTGCAAACTATATTTACGATAACAAATACTCAATCGAAGTATTAGGTCGCCGTGATGGTTCTTCTAAGTTATCCAAGCAACAACGTTGGAAAAACTTCTATTCAATTTCCGGCTTCTGGAGAATTTCACAAGAAAATTTCCTCAAAGATTATTCTTGGCTGAGTGATTTAAAAGTGCGTTACAACTATGGTAAAACCGGTAGTGTAGAAGGAATCGGCAACTACGAACGTTATTCGGCAATCAAGACTGGAGGCACTCTTTTCGGAGAAGATCCTTCACATCATACATCTTTGTGGATTGACGGTATGAGATCTGACCAACGTACTTGGGAAACAATTGACAGCCACAACTTCGGATTGGATTTCGCTTTCCTGAATAACCGTTTGAGAGGTTCGTTCGACTACTTTATCAAGACTAATAACGGTATGTTCATCGGTGTAGATTATCCCTCTGTTTTGGGTGCCGGTGCTCCGAAAACCAATAATGGTAAACTCCGCGCCAAAGGTTGGGAACTTGCTCTTAATTGGAACGACCAAGTGGGACAAGTAAGATATAACATAGGCGCTTCACTTTCTGATGCTTGGTCTAAGGTACTCGAATTAACCAATAATGAAAATGTTCCTAATCCGGGTAAGAATACAAGCCGACTGATAAACAAGCCTATAAATGCCATTTATGTCTATCAGACAGACGGTATCTTCCAGACTCAAGAAGAAGTAGACGCTTTCTATGAAATGTATTATTATACAGCAAACGGAGGGGTTAAACCGAACAATATTCTTCCTGCACCGGGAGAAACTGGTCTCAACCGCCTTCGTCCGGGTGCTCGCAAACTCGTTGACCTCAATGGTGACGGTGCCATTACTACAGAAGACCTTTATTATGCAGGAGATGCAGCTCCCCGTTTAGCATTCAGCATAAAGGCAGGACTGGAATGGAAAGGTATAGATTTCTCCGCTTTCTTCCAGGGAATTGGTAAACAGGTCACTTTAAGAACCGGAAGTATCTATGCACCATTTGTGACAAACTATACCATGCAGAACAGTACGTTTATGGGTAAAACCTGGACTCCGGAAAATCCGGATGCACAGTACACCATCCTGTCACGCGATAATGGTTTCAACCGATTCAACTATGAGAACAAGGATATCAGTGTACAGAACAACAGATACATCCGCCTGAAATCATTGGTAATAGGTTATTCGCTCCCCAAACAATGGATTGCTAAAGCAGGACTTAGTAAACTCAGATTTTATTTCTCTGGTGACGATTTGTGGGAATGGACGAAAATCAAAGACGGTTATGACCCTGAGCATGGAGAAGGTGGTAACAATACATTCCCATTCAGCCGCCTGATAACATTCGGTGTGGATCTTACATTCTAATATAACTTTCTAAAAAATATGAGTATGAAAACCATAATAAACAAAATATTCTTAGCCTCAGCATTGACTTTGTCACTGTCTGCATGTAGCGACTTTCTTGAAAAAGAGCCATTGTCGCAAGGAACAGAAGCAATCGTCTTCAAAACTCCGGAACATTTTGTACAGGCAGCTAATGCCCTGTATAACATGGAGGGATGGAAAAATTACGATAATAAAGCCAATTATGACGTCATGGACCGTAACCTTGATATTTCAGGATTAGGCAGTAATGGCGGTGGTTCGGCACCGGAAAGCAACTGGCAATGGGACAAGCCTTACGGGCATATCCGCACTTGCAACATCCTATTGCAAAAAGCAGAAGAGTTCGGTGACAAAGACGCTATAGCCCAGCCCATAGGAACAGCCTACTTCTTCCGTGCATGGCAACACTTCTACCTTCTAAGACTTTTCGGTGGTGTACCCATCGTAGACCATGTACTGGACGTTAATGACGGAGTAATATACGGTCCGCGTAAGAGCCGCTATGAGGTAGCTAATTTTATCATTTCCGACTTGGAAACAGCCATTCCTTTATTGCCCAAAGAAACAGATATCCCTGCTTCTTCTAAAGGAAAAGTCAGTAAAGAAGCTGCCAAAGCATTTTTAGCGAGAGTACTGCTTTACGAAGCTACATGGGAAAAATACGTTCCTACAATCAACTACGATCTGGATGGAAACGGTAATGAATCAGGTGCCGGTACAGCTAAACCGGAAGGATATTACTCTATCGAAAAGATGCTGACTGAAGCAAAAAAGCTTTCGGGCGAAGTTATCACCGAAGCCGAAACCGGAACTTTCAAACTTTGGAACGAATGTGATTCTTTGAGTTATTTCTACCTGTTCAATATTGATGACGGAGCAGAAAATATCCCAAACTTCAAAAACGCAGGAAAGAAAACAAATAAAGAATTTATCTTATACAAAAAGTATGATTACAATTTAGGTCAGGGCGGCATCAACTTATCACATACGGTTGCCACCTGGCAAGGTTCGAACATCAGCACTTCATTTGGTGAAAGCTTCTTGTGTCGCAACGGATTACCTATCCGTATCAGTTATACAGGCAATATGTCAGATGCACAAGATAATCCACAGTTTGAAGGATATGATACATTTGTGGGTGAATTCCGGAACCGTGACTACCGTTTTGTAGGTTGCGCCATGTCAATACCCGATCGTACTTTCTGGAGCAGCCGCACTGAAGATGGCAGACAACTTACAGCAGCAGGAAAACCATATCCCGATCCTGTATTCCCACAAAACAACGATGTATACAATGCCAATGATCCTGCCTACAAAAGCTCTTGCGGAGTATTCAAACCTACTCTCCGCAATAACAGTACAGCCAGTTCCTACGGTAGCCGTAAATTCTTAATTGAAGGTGCAGGCCGATCTGTGTCCAATAGTGAATCCGCAGATTTTCCGCTGATCCGCCTGGCAGAAGTACACTTGATTTATGCAGAAGCAACTTGTGAATTGGGCAACGGTTCAATCTCCGATGAAGACCTGAACTTCTCTATCAACAAAAACCGGGAACGTGCACGTGTTGCTCCTTTGACAAATGCTTTGATTGCCAATGTTTGGGATGCCGGATGGTTCGATCACGCAACTGGTAAAACAATCTGTAAGAAAATGAACATGCTGGATGAAATCCGCCGCGAAAGAGCATGTGAACTATTCGGAGAAGGTTTCCGCTTGGATGATTTGAAACGTTGGGGGATTGCCCACATCAATCTTACAGGCCAAAAGTTAGGTCACCGCATCTTGGGAACAGCCTACGAAACAGAAAAGGCCAATGATGCCAACTACTTCGGTGAACCTTGTTACTATCCGGAGAAATATCCCTTGCTATATGGCATTTACGAAGGAACCGGTCCGAATGATCCCGACTACGGACGCTCTATTGCTACCTTAGCAGGAAATCTGAATTTCAGCCAACGCGATTATCTGCAACCTATTCCACAGGTACAGATTCGTCTGAATCCTCAGCTGAAGCAAAATCCGGGATGGTAATTTAGCAGAAACACAGCAATACAGGTTATACTAAGTAAGGTCCGTAATTTTTCATTAAGGGAAAACGGACCTTACCTATTTAAAATATTACCATCTATATCTATCTGGCATAGAAATTTTAAAAAACAGCCTTTTAAGGAATTTTCTGTAAAAGATTAACCTTCAATAGGTATAAAGCGAAGCACCTTCAAATTTAGGAAATAACATGAAAATACTTCTTTTATCAACTATAGTAATTATAGGCTCAATAATATGCAGTCAGCCGGCACTCGCTGCCACTGATAAAATAAATAACGCACCGGATTCTGTTTATATAGTCCCTTATACGACAACACATGATGACGGACGTAGTGGTATGAGATTTGCCTGGAGTCCTGATGGCGAACAATGGTTTAGCGTAGCCAATGGCTACAGATACGTGCGCAGTGATTTTGGAAATACCAAAATGATGATAGCTCCCCGAATCATAAAAGGGCAGGATGGAATGTGGCATGCAGTCTGGCAGTTGAGTAAAACAGGGAAAGCCTTTGCTTACGTAACTTCTACCGACCTAACGCAATGGAGCAGGCAAACCTATTTCATGGCAGACGATACAGATAAGGCAACATATGCAGCATATACTTCCCTCGCATCGGCAGGAATAAAAAAACAAATCATTTTAGGAAAAGACACTCTGGAAAGTTATATGCAGAAGCTCCCGTATAAAGAGCTGGAACAGTTGATCCGCTATGGAGAACATAAAAACTTCTGTAATATCGAAGATGGAGAACTAATGAAACAGGATGCTGTCCGTTTCGCCGGATTACCTCCGGTTATAGCTGATATTCGGGTGAACATGGAACAAACAAAAACAATCAGTAATCGTCTGATAGGTGTCTTTTTTGAAGACCTCAACTATGCAGCTGATGGTGGACTCTATGCCGAATTAATCCAAAACCGCGATTTCGAATATTCACCGAAAGATGGCAATAAGAATAAAGATTGGAACAGTACATACGCATGGAGCATAACCGGCAACAACGCTTCATTCTCTATAAGTGAAGCTCATCCCATCCACCCAAATAATCCTCACTATGCCATATTAGACATACAACAACCGGGAGCTGCATTGATAAATGCCGGTTTCGATGGAATCGTAGTAAAGAAAGGAGAGAAATACTATTTCTCCATGTTTACGAAAACCTTAAGTGAAAAAGGAGGAAAAATCAAGATTTGTTTAAACTGTAAAGACGGCAAAGAAATTGCACAAGCCACTTTGTCTGTTACTTCCGATAAGTGGAAGAAACAGAATATAGTGCTGACAGCAACAGCCAATGCCACCGATGCAGTTTTGGCTATTGTTCCCCAGAATATCGGGAAATATGGTTTGGACATGATTTCCTTATTTCCACAGAAAACCTTTAAAGGTAGAAAAAACGGACTGCGTGCCGACCTTGCACAAGCCATTGCTGATATCCATCCACGTTTTGTCCGTTTCCCCGGTGGTTGTCTGGCGCATGGCGACGGAATAGATAATATTTATGATTGGAAAGGTTCTATCGGTGCTTTGGAAGCCCGCAAACCGATGCCTAATATATGGAGATATCACCAGACACGTGGTTTAGGGTATTACGAATTTTTCCAGTTCTGTGAAGATATAAATGCTGAACCGTTACCGGTAATCGCAGCTGGTATTCCTTGTCAAAACTCTGGTCAGTGTAGCCATCATTCCAAAGATGAAATTACCTGCGCAGGACAACAAGGTGGTATTCCTATGGAAGAAATGGGAGCATATATCCAAGACATTCTCGACCTGATAGAGTATGCCAACGGCGATGCGAAAAAGACTAAATGGGGTAAAATACGTGCACAGTCAGGACATCCGAAACCTTTCAATATGAAATTCATCGGCATTGGCAATGAGGATATGATAACGGATGTTTTTGAAGAACGCTTCACTATGATTTACAAAGCCATAAAAGAGAAGTATCCCGAAATCACTGTAATAGGAACCACCGGACCATTCAGTGAAGGCACAGATTATGAAGAAGGTTGGGCACTGGCCACCCAATTAGGTGTCCCTATGGTCGACGAACATTATTATAAATCTCCGGGATGGTTTATCAATCATCAGAATTATTACGACTACTATGATCGCAATAAACCGCAAGTTTATCTGGGCGAATACGCCGCACACCTTAAAGGGGGGCCTAACCTGGAAACAGCATTGGCCGAAGCATTATACCTCGCATCCATAGAACGTAATGCAGATATAGTGACAATGACCTCTTATGCCCCTTTATTAGCCAAAGAGGGGCGTACGCAATGGGCCACCGACTTGATTTACTTTAATAATACAGAAATTAAACCTTCTGCCGGTTACTATGTACAGCAGATGTACGGACAAAATACGGGTAATGAGTATTTAACATCCACCGTGGCATTAAATAATGATCAGAGTGCGGTGCGGAAGCGAATAGGAGTATCGGTAGTTCGTAACAGAGAGCAAGGTGACATTATCCTGAAACTGGTAAATATGTTGCCTGTCAGTACTAAGGCGCAAGTAGCACTACCCTCATTAACAGGAATGGACATACAAGCGCAAATAACCATTCTGAGCGGTCAACCGGAAGATAAATCCGTATGTCCGGTTTCAGGAAGCATAAAAGCTGGTGGAAAATTCTATTATGAAATGCCCGCTTATTCATTTACAGTAATAAGAATCCCCCAAAAGCAATAAAATAAGTGAGCATTAGAGTGAGTGAATTCTTTCTATTATTCGTATTCATCTAAAATAATATAATATCATTATATGAGATTGAGAAAGTTCATATTCATCACAAGTATTCTGTTAGGTGCAATCCAAAGTGCAACCGCGCAAAACCAGTTAGTCACCTATCCGGCACCAAAAGGTGCCGAACTGATGAACGACTTCACCGTCAAAGTGAGAGAAGCGGGAAAAGACTGGAAATCCATTGACACTTACCTTGTCAAAGTAGATGAGGTACGGAAAACCCAGCATAATGTAGAAAATGCCTCCATGAGCTATTTCGACTTCTCAGGCGAAGTAGAAGTATCGGTAACGTTCAATCACGGAACAATCCAAACGGGTCGTATCCGCCCACTATCTTACGGAATAACCCCTTCGATAGAGGGTAATACAATGACTTTCAAGCTGGACCGTCCGCGTAACTTGTCGGTAGAAGTAAACGGAGATATTTTCCATAACCTTCATCTGTTTGCCAATCCGATAGATGAGAATAAACCAAGAAAACTGAAGGATAAGAATCTGATTTACTTCGGTCCGGGCATACACACTTTTCCCGGAGACACACTGAATGTTCCGTCCGGAAAGACGGTTTATGTAGCGGGAGGAGCTCTCGTAAAAGGATGCATCCAAGTGGTAAATGCTCAGAATGTGAAGATTCTGGGAAGAGGGATCGTTATTCCCGAACGCCGGGCAGGGCTACGTATCGTCAATTCCAAAAATGTATTAGTAGAAGGAGTTATCACTACCCAATGCCCCACAGGAGGATCGGACAGCATAACGATACGCAATGTAAAATCCATCAGTTCTTACGGTTGGGGCGACGGCATGAATGTATTTGCCAGTAACAATGTATTGTTCGACGGCGTATTTTGCCGTAACTCCGACGATTGCACCACTGTCTACGGAACTCGTCTGGGATTTACCGGCGGTTGCAAAAATATCACCATGCAAAACTCCACCCTTTGGGCGGATGTAGCGCACCCCATCTTTATCGGTATTCACGGAGACGTTGAAAACCCTGAGATTCTGGAAAACCTAAATTATATCAATATCGACATTCTGGACCATAAAGAGAAGCAATTGGATTATCAAGGCTGCCTCGCCATCAATGCAGGCGACAATAATCTGATCCGCAATGTACGCTTCGAGAATATCCGGATAGAAGATTTCAGACAAGGACAGTTAGTCAATCTACGCATCTTCTTCAATGAGAAATATTGTAAGGCACCGGGCAGAGGCATTGAGAATATATTGTTCAAAGACATCTCATACACTGGGGAGAATGCGGAAGTTTCCATGATTATCGGCTATGACAAAGAACGGAAAGTGAAAAACATTCGTTTTGAAAACTTACAAATCAACGGTGAAGTGATTTATGATGACATGCCCGATAAACCCAAATGGTATAAGACCGGAGATATGGCACGCATCTTTGTGGGTGAACATACAGAAGATATTACTTTCCGGAAGTAATGCGGCACTGTCTACAATTTTGTGTAAATGTAAACGGGATTCAGTTATAAGTTCTCTTATATCTGAATTCTGTTTTCAAACATAAGCATAAATTGGTTCATAATCAATCCCCAGTTAGTAATCGGCATC
>OJJK01000114.1_pt1 | contig 64930 bp, 81 predicted proteins | sample 1596271 | NCBI WGS metagenome assembly OJJK01 (sample SAMEA4350142, study PRJEB24818) | metagenome | biome: human; feature: gut; material: faeces | place: Denmark | collected 2013-09 | reverse complement strand
AAATGGGCAGCCGTCAGGTGCCGTTTAGCGGTGAGATTTGGATTGATCGCGCCGATTTCCGCGAAGAAGCTAACAAGCAGTACAAACGTCTGGTGCTGGGTAAAGAAGTGCGTCTGCGTAATGCTTACGTCATTAAGGCAGAACGCGTGGAGAAAGATGCCGAAGGCAATATCACCACCATCTTCTGTACTTATGACGCCGACACCTTAAGCAAAGATCCGGCAGATGGTCGTAAAGTCAAAGGTGTTATTCACTGGGTGAGCGCGGCACATGCGCTGCCGGTTGAAATCCGTCTGTACGACCGTCTGTTCAGCGTGCCGAACCCTGGTGCTGCGGATGATTTCCTGTCGGTGATTAACCCGGAATCGCTGGTGATCAAACAAGGCTTTGCTGAACCGTCGCTGAAAGAAGCGGTAGCGGGTAAAGCATTCCAGTTTGAGCGTGAAGGTTATTTCTGCCTCGACAGCCGCCATTCTACGGCGGAAAAACCGGTATTTAACCGCACCGTTGGACTGCGTGATACCTGGGCGAAGTTAGGTTAATAGGTATTTCGCCACATGAAAAAGTAAACGCCGCTACTGCGGCGTTTTTTACTTCATTATTGCAATTATATCGTTAGCAACTACACGTGTTGACGCCTTGCAGGAAACCGACCGTCTGGCTGCCATATGATGTACTTTAAACCCGTTTCCTTCATATAGTTCACGGATGTTTGGTGCACCACTATTTGTAATCACTACCTTAGCGCCGCGCTGGTGGGCTTCCACCAATAGAGATACCAGCCGTTTCTGTTCGTCGAAACGGAAGCTATTTCCTGAATAACTGGTAAACCCTTCTGTATCCGGCAGCGGTTCATACGGCGGATCGCAAAAAATCACATCGCCTTCACCAGCCGCCTCGATGACGCCAGCAAAGTCACCTGATACAAAGGACGTGTTTTTGAGTACGTCATCAGCCAAAAATGCCTCCATCTCTGCATGTGGGAAGTAGGGCGCTTTGTATTTGCCATACCCCACGTTGAACTCGCCATTTTGGTTGTACCGCGTTACGCCATTAAAACAGTGCCGATTAAGGTACAAAAAGGCGGCAGCATGATGTAGCTGGTCATACTTTCCTCTGTTAAATGCCTCACGCACTTCGAGGTAAGCGTCAGCGTTGTTGTAATTTTTGAAAAAACTATATGCCAGCGTGACGAGCGAATGTCCCTCTCGCTGCAATGTCTGATAGAAGTTAATCAGGTCACCGTTAATATCATTAAGCAGGTTGTGGCGAAATCCTGCATTCGTAAATACGGAACCGCCACCAACGAATGGTTCTATTAACCGCTTGCCGTGTGGTAGATGCTCAAGCACTGTAGGCAACTCTGAGAATTTACCGCCTACCCATTTGAATATTGGGCGTTCATATTCATCCGGAGTCCGGAGTTTTCTTGTGTAGGTAATGGTATTTATTGTTTTTTGCTGTTTATCCGCTACGGTCGCAAGAATGCGACACCCTATCCATTGCATAACAGGAACTGCCATGCTGTTGCCGATCGCTTTGTAACGCGGTCCGTCAGCTGCAAGCATCGCGGCCTCTTCTTCGCTTAAATCTGGATAGTGATTGCGAAGGTATGCCAGTTCATCTGAAGAAACTTTTTTACGCTTTTCCGTAGGGATCAACGTGTGCCCATCAGGAAAACCTTGCAGCCTTTCACATTCGACAGGGGTAAGACGGCGGACAGCTACTTCTGCGTTTCTTACTTCATAGCAAACAGCTGTTGGATTTTTAGCCATCAGAGATGGTGAAGTATTCTTAGTTGCAGCATGTTGTGTACCGCTCATACGCTCAGGAAAAGCCAATGTAACAAGATGCTCATGGCTTTCTTGCTCACGTGCCCGCAATGTACCATGCCCTTCTGACCAAAAACCTGCTCCTGTGCTGCTAAAAACGGCAAGGTCAGTGGCATCTTTAAAATCTCTTGCCTTTACTGTCGATGCGGTTTCATCGTCAATATATTCCCCAAATGCTGCCATCCTGAAAGCGTTTACGGCTTTCGTCGATTTCATACCGGGTGGCATGTCAGCGTGTAGGCATGGATTTAGGCTTTCGCCACTGATTGCAGCGCCATTTGCAATAATGGCGGAAGCGATTTCCTTCTTTTTTCGGCTCGGCGCAATATTCCGGCGCACGCCTTCGAACTCAAAAAGTACCGTTGCGGGATCGAGGTCTGTTCGAGCACTTGCGACAACAAACACGCGTCGGCGTCGTTGTGCCACTCCGAAGTATTGGGCATCAAGGATTCTCCAGGCCACCTTTCGCTGCGGTCCATAAATACAACCACACTGCGGCCACTTTGGAGCATGGCAACCGGTTTTGCCATCCCACCGCCAGAACGCGTTACTTTTTCCTGATTCAGGTCGATCACCTGGTTCAAATGGCGCATCTTCTCCAGCCAATCCGGCAAGGAAACATCCGAAGGCGTTATCTGCCGATGACAGGACTCCTGGGACATTTTCCCAGACGATAACTGTCGGTTTGAGAAATGACTCAGCCCGTTTGTCGTCAATTGCATTTGCAAGCTCCACATACTTTAAAGTTAGCGCGCCACGCTCATCATCAAGCCCACCACGTAATCCAGCGATACTGAATGCCTGACAAGGTGTTCCCCCGACGAGCACATCAGGGGATTCGATTTCCCCAGCCAGGACTTTTTTGGCAAGTTTTGTCATATCGCCAAGGTTGGCGACATGAGGCCAGCGGTGCGCAAGAACGGCAGATGGAAAAGGCTCAATTTCAGCAAACCACGCCGGACGCATACCCAACGGTTCCCAGGCAATGCTCGCGGCTTCAATTCCACTGCAAACTGAACCATATCGAAGGTTAACGTTCTGCTTCACCACCAACGGCCTCCACTAGCGAGGTGAACATCGCTGATAATTCAGCAGTAAATAGGATAAAGTCAGCGTCAAATCGTTGCGCAACATCCTCTCGATCAATACCGTCGTTCTGGTCGTACAATTCGTCGCTGAACGACAAAGCCTTGATACTCATATCGTCATTCAGCCTGAAAAATGCACGGTCTTGCCAGTTGACCGCAACTGTGGTTGCAACCTTACCAGCTTCTATATGACTCATTATCTCGTCGGATAGCAGGTCCACTTTTTTGCAGCGGACCGCGCCGCCATCATCAAGCAATGCTTTTAAAGTCGCTTCCTCACCGGCACGGAAACCGTTCGGGAAGCCATTTTTAATCCAGCCAGTGATGGTCAGTTCTAATGGGTCTTTCGGAGAGAAGGGGACCACTGGCAAGCTGCCAAGCGATTTCCGTAACAAAGCCAGCTGATCCTCTGCTTTTTTAGCACTGCTGGCCTCGACAAAAACCAGATGATTGCTTCGGTCTATCAGGATTTTAGCGACTGATTTTCTCGTGAAAGCACGAGGAAGAAGAGAGTGAAGCACTTCATCCTTCAGCGAATCTTTTTCGGTCTTCTTCAGCTTTCTGTCTTGCTCTTCTTCAAGTGTCAAGATTTTTTTCTGTAACTCTTCTTTGAGCACTTGAGAAGGTAGGATTTTTTCCTCTCGTTTATGCTGTATCAGAAGAAAACCCTGGTATTCATGGGTGAGGTTGTCACCAAGAACGGGGGTCCAACCAGCTTTAGTCATATCCTGAGAACCGCATGGGGTAAACACAAACTTGCTAAGGGCTGCATTTACTTCTGCAGTATCCCAGCTAACTTCGCGTGAAAGACGATAGATGAAGATATTTTTGAAAGCGACTGATCTCATGTCTCACCATTTGTGTTAGAAAATACATATTAATTATCTAACACAAATGGGTGCATTTTCTATCCTTTCTTGAAATCGAAGTTGCCAGCAGTGGCCTGAAAGGTTCCTCCTGCCTTGAAAGCTATGTCTCCGTTAGCGGTGACAGCAATATTTTCCCCATTAACATTGATGTTGTTGGCTGATTTGACGTTAACACTCCCTCCTGCATTCACGATTACATCAGCCGGACCAATGATATATATCTGCCCAGACTCATTTATGCCAATCCTTGAGCCTGCTGCCGTATTGGCAATTTCATAGCCGCCACCAGCAGTTCGTACTTCAAGAATATTGTTGCGGTGAATAACGAAGTCTTTCGTTGCTGAGATTTGGGGGCGGGGAGGTGCTCCATCTACTTCCGGCGGCGTCCAGCCGTTGCCTTTGCCAGATGCTTCTGGTGCAACGTTTGGAATTCCTCCCGGTGCATCCTGAGCGGCACCAACTATCATTGGGCGTCTGGTGTCTATTCGACCGTTAACATCTAAATAAGGAAACTCTACCCAGACCAGGTCACCTTTGACTGTAGGTACAAAAGCGTTCCCGATGGGTAACTGGTATTCCGCCCAGGGTAGATCGTCATCAGGAACGCCATTCCAGTCAGGTAAAACACGGACTTGAGCACGCATAAGCCCTGCCGGGTGCACAGTTCCAACAATTTGCGCTCTACGCTTCATTTGTTCGGCACTCCCAATATCATTCGTGTTGTGTAGCCTACGCGGTCCTCAAAGTGCGCAACATTTTTTACTATCAGCTTACGGGGCATTGATTCATCAATGCGGTTTTCCTGGTCATAGCGGTATACGATAATCTCTATTACCATCCCCGGTTTTATATCCGGATTGCCTGCGACTTCTATATCCATTTTGGGGACGAGAGACAGCTGCATATTGCGAAGAGTTTCCATATCAGAGTCGGATATATAACGCACTGGGAGTGAGCTATCGCCATATTCGACGTAGCCATCGGTCATGGAATACCCAACAAAACGATATTGATTCTTTGCTGTTGTCGCATGTTCCTGTTGGAGTAGGCGCATTTTGGACAAAGTGTATTCTGCTTTAGGGTTATTCCCCTCGTAGGTAAATGATGGCGTTTGCTTCATCAGATCAGCCAGGGTGTAAAAGTTAAATTCCCCCCGGCATACCCAACATAATGCACCTTTGTCTCGCGCTATCTCCGAAAGCATTTTTGACGGTTTGTCACCGGCATTCAGATGATATGTAACTGCGCGTTTTAGCACGCTGCTGGTAATTTTAAGTTTGCCGGAATATGCCTTGAATATAGCGTCTGGTGTTTTGTTGGTATGTAAATTTGTGCGCGGGGAGGGGATCTTAAACCTGCGCACGTCTTCACTGACAGCAATAACGGTAACAACATCACCAGCCAGCATTGCAGACGTAACAAAGAAATCTGTTTTAAAAGTGCCTGCATTACCGTTTGGATCGCCCATTTCAGCCACCAGCGATGCACCGTATTTGGCTTTCCAGTCATCAATTACGGTGCCGGTAGCGTCATGAATTTCCAGTTTTAGCAAAGGGGCTTTGAGGCTGGTTTTTTCTACATATACTGCGGTAAAAATCCAGTCTCGTGGCACTTTGTTATCGTTAATGAGCACTGACTGTAGAAAATATTGTTGTAACTCCTGGGCCACTTATCACCCCATAGATATCGAGGTTTCGGTAATAATACGTTTTGCGTCCAACTCCCATGCTGTGATCACGTCTGTAATCACACTTATCGGCGCTTGTGTGGCATAAATACGCTCTTCTCCAATTGGTGCTGAAACATCCGTAAAGCCGACTTCTTTGGCATCCTGTATCGAGCAAATCAGCGGGACCGGGACACGAACAAGGTGAGTGGTTGCTTCAAATTGTGTACCTGTCATCAGGCGAAGCCGTGCGCCCAGCGAATTACACATCAGACTCATGGTCGCTTTATCAGTTGCCATTAACGTAACGTCATACGTCAGAATGGCCTGGGTGTATTCCAGTTCTGCTAAAGGCATTCCGGTATCTGGTTCGCAAAAACTGGCTACTTTTTTGCGGTCAATCTGCTGATCATCGTTGATATAATTGATATCCATAGTGCGTGAGATATTGACCAGGGGGAGAGCATCCCGGTTAATGTTCTGGTTTTCAGGTTTTCTCCCTTGCCCGGCATTTGCGCGACGAACTGCTTTAAGAAACTCGATCGCATTGTCGAAACGGGCCACATAGACACGCTCTGCTGGTGGACGATTCAGGAATGACGCAAAGCGTTTTTCTTCCGGCGCGGGGGCCACCAGTAAGATATCAGAAAAGATATTGCTGATTAGCGTAGCAAACGCGTTATCCACGTTTTCAAAGCCCGTGGTCTGGAATTTTCCTGTGCGTGAGGTTTGCCATTCACCTGTTCGTGCCAGGAGGGTTTTATTTGAAGTCATTCGATCACTCCGTTTTGAGTCGTATCAAAATTTCTGGCAGGTATGCAGTAGTAAAGCGAACCAACATGCTGTGTGCCGTAGCTAAAAATACGGTGCACGTACCACCAGCGGCGGGCTACGCCGTTTACCATCTCTTCATTCCATTCAAGAATTGAGCCGACGGGGACGTTATTTGCTGCAATACGCAGAATCAGAACATCATCGGTTAAGCCATCCTGCTCACCGTCTGCGTCAATCGCATGGAAAGAGTCACGCCCGTCAGGGTTATCCAGCACATAAACGATTTCAGGTTCCTGGTAAGTCAGTTCGCGTTGGTTGTTATCCAGTTCAGTGAATGACTCTTCTCCTGTTTCGTCGCTGACTACCCCATATGTGCCAACATCTGGTCGATATAAGAGAGCCTGAAACGCGTCTGGGCTGGATTCAATAATCAGCATCCAGTCTGCGCGGATTTGGTCATTAAAGGCTTTATGCCCGTTATAGCGTGCTTTTAACTGTGGAGTCGGTTCTCTGCCAGCCAGGGAAGGTGGAAGTATGGCTATATCTGATTCGCCAGCGTCCGGAGTAAGGCCACCGTTGCTATCAGCAAAATTATCATGGCTATCAGCTTCGGCGGTGGATTGCTCTTCCAGAATGCTGAATGAATCCGGTCCGGCATTGCCATGTTCCGGCGCGCTTCCTGCATCCGCTTCAACCGTCGCTGGCGTTTCTCTCTGCGTGCTGTCATGTTCTGACTCCTTACTTGCCAGGTTTGCATCGTCAGCAAACCATTCGTCAAAACGGCCCATAAGCATCCTCAAAGGTCGATTTATCAGGTATCGAGGGTGCATTGTCTGGAGATTGTGATTTCAATTCATATCCCAGCATGGGACTAAAGTGCTTTACATTGTCCCATATTGGGACTACTATACTTTCAGCGAGAAGGAATCTGTGATGAAAATAATTTCGGTAAAAACACTAAGGGATTTCTGGGCGAAGAATCCCGATGCAGAACAGCCATTAAAGGCATGGGTTGATGAAGCAACAAAGGCTGACTGGAAAAATCCGGCTGAGATCAAAGAACAGTACCGGACAGCCAGCATCCTTAAAAACAGGCGCGTGGTGTTCAATATTAAGGGAAATGATTACAGGTTAATTGTCGCAATTGCTTATCAGCGAGGATGGATGTTCGTTAAGTTTATTGGAACACATAAGGAATACGATGCCATTGAAGCTGATACAATAGAACTGGAGTAAATCATGAACATTAAACCTATCCGTACAGAACAAGATTATGAGGCCGCACTGCGTGCGGTCGAACCGATGTTCGATAATGAACCGGAAATGAACACACCGGAAGGCGATTTCTTTGAGGTTATGTGTCTTCTCATTGAGGAGTACGAGAAAAAACATTACCCAATTGAGCCACCATCACCTATTGAGGCCATTAAATTCCGTATGGAACAGCAAGGACTGACCGTGAAGGATCTGGAACCGGCAATTGGTAAGTCAAACCGTGTTTACGAAGTGCTTAATGGGACACGAAATTTGACGTTACCTATGATTCGTCGTTTACATGCCCAGTTTGGTATTCCACTGGAAAGCCTGGTTGGCGTTTGAGTTTTGCGGTCTGGATGACCGCTGTTTTTATAAAAAATAGATACTAGAAATTTGGTAGCATATATGAGTACAGATTCATCAGTAAAGAAGACATCTGAATCAGATAAAGAAAATGAGTCCGTTGTTGATTCCGTCAAGAATACAATGGAATATGTTATAAAAGACAAAGTATTTAATAAGCTTTTTGCATATATTTTTATATCTTTTCTGGTTGTTAACTGGAGAGATATATTAATTTTGTTCAAATCAAAAGAAGATGTTCTATATACTCTGTCAATAGTTTTTACCGGTGAAAAAATACAATTTCTTGATGGCGAGATTTTACCTCCTTGGTTTGCCCACTTTTTCTTGCCGTTTTTCTATGGTGTGATTGCGTCGATTGTGGCACCAGTAATTACACTTGCGGTATCTTGCATTACAACTAAGGTGTACTATAAAATAAAAATTTTGGACAATAAAACAGACGAAAACGAGAAAGAGAAATTAGCAAAAAGAGCCAAGAAAAGAGCTGAGCGTGAAATAGAGGCTAGCTATAGCCAACAAAAGCTGGATGAAAGAAAAAAAGAACTGGAAGACATTTTAAACAAAATAGAAGATGAAAAAGAAAAATATGATAAAATGAAAGAAAGGTTTGATGATGCCATAACGCTTACATATAAAAATATTCACATTTTGCCTACTCTGTATGAGAATAGGAAATGTAAAATTGAAACTCCGCAGGATTTATATGATTTTATTGCAGCAATAAAGAAAACATCATTCTATAGTACTGATTTTAATGAATTGTTCTCTGATATTTCTCGATTGTATTCTGAAATGCAAACTGATTTATCAGAAAAGTGAAAGCCTGGCATAGACCACCAGGCTATATGTGTGGTTTATGCTTTTTTTACATACGCCATAAACATTTTTTCAGCATGTTCTTGTGGCGTTCCTGCCATGACAAGCGCATCAATAAACGCCTGCTTCTTCAGTGCGAACTGATCGGCCAGGCGTTGCTGAAGCTCCTTGTTTTTCTGTTTCTCACGTTGCAACGCCGCTTCTTTTGCTGCCGCCCGTTTTTTCTGTGCGTCTGACAACTTTCTGGCCTTGGTCAGTTGGTCACGTAGCTTGTCAATCTTGCCGTTGTCCTTTGCCAGTTTTGTGCTTAAAGCGGCCTGGCGCTTCTGATAGAGCCTCCATTCTCGCTTGGCAGCGTCAACGTTCGTTTTACTGCTACGATTGCGATTAAACTCCTTCTCGTCTTCTTTTGAGAAGTGTTTGGTTGTACGGCGGCGATCGTCACCAAATGCAATTTGCGTTGTAGCCTTTTGTAGCGCACGAGCAATACTCATTTGCCAACTAGCGGACTGTAACCGCGTCATTGAGTGGATCACGTGTTTACAGGCGACGCCTTGTAGCTTAGGGTTACGAACTTTTGGATAGGCGTATTCTTTTGGCGGGGCCAGGGCAAAGTTACCCGCAGTAGCGATGTAACGATACCAGTATTGATGACGACCACAGTCACAATCGAAAGACACCCGCCCGGCGCACAGTGATTTAGTGATTTTCAGAGCTGATTTATCGTCTTCTGCGATGTCATCGACCATCTGATCCCATTCTTCAAAGCGTATACGGACGATATGGTGCTGGTGGACGGATATATCCGATGCTTCTACGCGGATATTAATCACATTGTGGCGAAGAGATACGGGTGTAGCTCTTTTGATACCAGATCCGTCATCCACGGCGTTATTTGCACGCTTAATATCGATAGCCTGGCTGGATGCCACCAGCTGGGCGTATGTGATGCCTGCCGTCTTACTGTCATATTTTTCGCGCGTTTTACTCCGTAGCTTTTCGAAGCCTTTCAGATCGTCTCGCGTAAAGAACGTGCCGCCTTTCTTCTTCCCCAACTTGAGAATATCTTCGGCGGATTTGTTCCTCAGTCTACCTGGCGTCAGCGTCCGGTGAGCTTGTCGGCGCTTACGGGTTTGTTCTTTACTGATAAGGTCGAATAAACGCGTGAAGTCCTTAGAGGACAGGCCATCAGTGATATAGCGCCCGTCCTGGTTTTTCAGGAAATCAGGCATTTTCTATCTCCGGTTCCGCGCTCGCGTAATCACGGATCTTGTTCCTCAGCCATGCCACATCAGGAAGAGTTAACGCGGTCCCGGCGGGCATTTCTTCCATTTCTGACTCATGGCCCACCAGCACCCGGAATACCCAGCGCAAATCTGCATTGCCATACGCCCTGTAGGCTGCAAGGTCTGAACGATATACTTCATCAATCTTTATCGTGTACTGGAAATTATCAGAGTGATACTCCGATACCCGCTTAATCATTTCCTGGTGAAACAGCGCACGAAAAATATCGTCTTCAATGTACCTATCGTCGAGTCTGCTATAGCCCATAACAAAGCCCCTCAGTCATAACCTGGGGGAAACTGTATGCAGGGTGTGAAATGCGAGAAAGCAGCGTCACCAGGCCTGGTGACGCTGTGAAATTATGCGTGGAAAAATAATGGACGGATGTTTGGGCGAGTGGTTTGCGAAGCAACCCAAAGCTCATACTGGGATTGCATACCGGTCCACATTTCGGCACTGGTTCCAAGAGCGGACTCCAGACGAAGTGCCATATCAGCAGATATACCTGCTTTTTCATTCAGAATTCGGGAAAGCGCCGTGCGAGTAATGCCTAATGCCGCAGCGGCGTCTGTGACTGACATGTCTCCCAAATATTCACGAAGAACCGCGCCTGGATGCGCGGGATTATGCATACGACTCATAGTGTTCCTCAATGATAATCCTGATAGTCAACTAGAATTGCGTCTTCTCCTTCAAATCGGAAGGTAAGTCGCCAGTTACCGTTTACCGATATTGCCCAGTGACCTTTAAGGTCCGCCCCCTTTAGAGGGTGCAATTCCCATCCAGGCGCAGACATATCGTCCGGGCGTTTAGCTGTATTAAGCGCAGTCAATTGAATGCGTAGCTTAACCGCATGTTTGGCCTGAATGCCTGCGGTTGAACCTGTCTTGAAAAAGCGTTCAAGCCCTTTATGGCGAAATGACTTAATCAAAATAATTCCATTCGTGCGTGCAACCTGTGTATATACGCTACACGCAGAAAGAGTAAAATGCAAGCACTATCCGTATAGACAGAGTTTTTTCGCCACCCTGGAATTTATTGACTGTCAACAAGTGACTTTCATTAATCTTAAGGCGTGGACCAGCTCGATAGTGAGCTGGGTGTTATTTACCGATCGAATGGATTCGAAAAGATGAATATTTTTAATAAGCTGATTGATTTATTGAATAAATTCATTAGTGCTTCTTTAACTCAGCAGGTATCCACGTCAGTGTTTTTGTTACTCTTCTACCTGGTATTGAGGGAGTTAACAAAGCTACTAATGTGATCAAAGTATCACGGTATCTTCATTAACTTCTTTCCCAGTCAGTGACTTTGGCTGGGAGGTGCCTGCTTTAACTTTTTCATGCCCAATAATGGACAGGAACGAAGCGAGTATGCCTGTTTTTTGCTCTTTCTCGACTGTGCCGGTCATCTGCTCTACGTAATCTGCACTGGCAACGTTGTGGTATACGGTCGCGTAGCAACACAGGATCATCAGAATATGCTCCGGCCTGATATCCTGCCAGTTCACCCTGTAGACTTCTTCTCCGTTACCGTTGTATTCGGTATCAACGATAGAGTCGGGGATTTCGAAAGCACCTTTGTTATTTTGCGGCAGGGATAATAGTTTCTGGAGTTTTAACTCTCTGTATCTTTCCATCCCGACGATGATTGCTGCTCTGCCATCGGCATGACGGGTCTTGAGAGTCACCTGGCTTGCTCCGGTACCAGCGGAGATCGTTGGCGTAATTTCGTCTACCAGTACCTTAAATTTGCTTTTCCGCAGGGCTGCTATAGCTGGAGGAATTTTTTGCTTTTGCTCCAATGCTGACGCGGGAAGGGGTTTTACTTCGTTAATAATGAGAGCACCGTCTTTCAGTATTGCAGTGAGCATTTGAGGCTTGCTGGTGGTCAGGCTGAATATTGCGATCTTTTCCATTGTCCTTCCTCCACGGATGACGGATACAAAAAAAGGCCGCACATGGCGGCCTGCTTTGGCGTTATGACTCCCTACCGCGCTTCGGCTGAAAGTTAATCGTCAAAAGAACCTTCAACGGGAGCCGTTAGCGCGATGGATTATGTGCAGTTTGTGATTTCCAAAATAGTGTCAACCACTTTTTGTGGATTTTATTTTTTGACCGAAATTTGGCCTAAATCATGTTGATGTAGTTGATTGTTTTTGTAACATAAAACTTCATTTTGTTTACATGAAGGACGGTGTAGTGAAGTTAAGGGTTTTAGGGACCGCGCTCGCGGCTATGTTGGGATGCGTATCTGTTAATACTGCCAATGCAACTGCGTTACCTGCACAATTCAGGGCAGGGCAGCAGGTTATGAATAACGCTGGTGGGGATCATTCACAAGCGGCCATTATGGACTTTTGCAAGAGAGAGGGCATTCCATTACGGCCTGTTGGAACTCAGTTTATTGGTAAAACTGACTTTTGCGTTTTTGCATATACAGCATATCTGACGGACAAAGCTATAACAAAAACAGGTTATTCAACCACAGATACTCTTTCCAGATTAAGTCAGGGATGGCAGCAATTCGAAGTGTATCGCCAGCAAGGATTAGGTGAGTTATTGCAACCACTTTTTATGCTTGCGTTGGTGCCAGAGGGGCAGCAATTTTTGGTTAAAAAGGGAATGCTTCGCCAAAGTGATATTGCCGGGTTCGATAGCATGATGGCTTATGAGCGCAAACTAACCGAGCAGCGAAATAAAAAACCATCTGCTTCATGTGTGCAAAGTAAAACAGCAGAATACAGTGCAGTAGCCGGGCCTTTAGCCAAACAAATGGCAGAGCAATGGTGTAAAAAATACGGGCAATAAGTTACGCAGCGGAGGCAGAATTGAAAAGATTGGCTATTGCTTTACTGGCGTCTTTCCCTTTGATCGCGAGCGCCGGAAATTTACAAGTTAAGTGCGGTCGGTTTGATATAAAAATCTATCCGGATGCCATATTTCTGAATGGGAATAAGGTTGATAACGCACACCGAAAAACTGAATCTGACGTAATGAGCTATGTGTTCCAGGAGTATGCGGAGATGGGGGGAACTTACACGCTGTACTCGCTGGATGTTCCTTCTCGCGGTGATATGACATTATCCCATCAATGGCAGAACGCCGATGGCGAAGCTCTGCGCGAGGTTAAAACAGAAAAATGTGGCACTTTCCATTCTTTTAAAGGGAAAGCGCCAAATGTTAAATCTGTGCTTGAAAAACAGCGCGCAGGTGAGCTTTAAACACCTTTAACCACGGAGATGCCGTTCCCTGCACGATAGCGGCGGGGAACGGAATTCTCCATCAGGTCACGAATTACTCCCGCCTCATGTAGTTCCTCTGTTTCCCAGTATCTGTTTGTCACCAGATCGAGGCTGGCTATGACCTTGTGCCGGTCATTAGGCATAGCCAATTTTTCTGCTATAACCATCAGTGAAAACTCTTCATCCAGTAGGATTTGATACCAGACTTTTGACAGTTCCAACTCTCTAATGAGGGTGAAGCGCCGCTCAAGTGTGGCGGCAGAATAAGTGAAATCTATTTTTTTCATCGTGCGGATAATCCGATTATTTGGCAGTTAAATCCCCGGCGTCGCCGGGGATGCAGCATTTAACTAACAATCCAGTCCATAGCAATAACATCCTCTGGAGCTAAATCAATAGCATGGATTTTCCCGTCACGGATGGTGCGCCAGTGCTTTCGTGATCCACCTTCGGGCCACACCCATATACCTTCAGGCCAGGAAGAACGACGACACACTGTTGCGTATCCAGTCCTGATCTTCTCTCTGACGGTATGTAGTGACAGATTATCCTTTGGGCTTTCAGGCACAGGATGGTGGATTGCCTGAAACATCCCCATCTTTGGATGATACCAGCGTTTATTGCGTGGTTCTGCCTCCGACATCACCTGCTTAAAGGCTTTCCGGAAGGGGGCCAGGGCCACAATGGAGCGTCGCGCAAGCAAACCATCGGGAGTTAAAAACTCATGCGTATCGGTGGGAATCCGGTAAGCGTTGACCAGGTTGCGGCATTTGGCTTCGGTCAGGCCACATTTCGCCGCCAGCTGGCGGTAGCCAATGTAGCCATCTGGCATATTGCCTTTCTTGATTTGCTCAACGGTTTCAGCGACCCTGGACACTTGTGCCGATACCTCGGCTACCTGGGCATTTACGGCGTTGATCCGGCGTTCATGTTCAAGATGCATTTGTGCCATTTCGGCCAGGATTTCGGCTTTTGATTTTAACGGTCCCCTCGCATTCTCCAGTTCGCGCCAGCGGTCCACCAGCCGGGCGGTAAATTCGGGAGAGAGCTGCGCGACGACAACAATGCTGTCTCGTTTTCCTTGCTCGCCTTCGAAGACGTAATAGCTCGCCGGGCGGCCTGCGGTGGGCTTTTCCTCAATTTGAGGAAAAGATATTACGCCCCGTTCCGCCAGGTGTTCAATGGTGCGTTTAACGTTATCAGGGCGCTTACCTACCAGTTCCGCGATCTCAATGCTGGTCATTGTCGCTTTTTGAGAGATGGACAGATTCATCAGTGCACCTCCACGCAGTTCATTGGTAGATTCCAGTAATTGATGATCTCCATCGCATCAAGAGTGAAGCGAGCAGCAAAAATGCAGGGTTCTTCGGGAAGGTATGAGCGCGCTTCTGCTTCGGTTGCAGCCATGACGCAGATATACAGGTGCTTTTGGCAGGAATAGAAACGCCAGATAAATTCAGAATGAGTTGGGGTAGGGATAGTAGCCATATTGGCAGCCTCCTTTGACAGTGAACGATACCACCGCCGAAGAGACCAATCTTACTGGCGGTGGACTGTGCGGAGTTGGTCTTACCGGCGTCAAAGGGAACCGGCGCTTCCGAGGAAGCCACCACACAGCCCACCATTGATAGGTGTGCGAGTGCGCCGACAACAAAAAAGACGCTTGCGGCGTCTATGTGTCGCCTTTGACATTACCGGGAGACCAATCCCGGCACCCGTTTTTCTAAGGTGCCGTAGAAATATACCCCACGATAATGCCAGGGCGCAACAGTCAGTATTTTATGCTTTGGCGGATTTCTTCCGGGCTTGCTTGCAGGCGTAGGCCATTGCTTTAGCTTTCACTTCATCCAGCTTCCCGGTGATCACTTCTTTTCCGAGAGTGACAAACCAGTCATAGCAACCGCCAGTAATGTTCTTGATTTGAAAGTTGAGGTAGCGAACAGTCATTTTGACACCCCCAGCGCGAGTAAAGAATGCAGATTATCGCGTGAGTGGTGGACGACGAGTGATGGGAAAAGACTGTAGTTGTTCATAGTGTAGTGACTCCTTGCTTTCGGAGCCGCCATCGACTGTTCCACGGTCTGGTGGCGGCGCAATAAAGGCTGGAACACCGTGAGTCAACGGGGGCTTTTCAGCCACCTATATTGCACCGCCATAGGTATGGCGGAGGCAATAATACGAAAAACTAAACAGTTTGTCTCAAAAAGTTGACCGGTGTGCCAATCGGTAGTGAATGTACATCGGAGAGCTTTTCAATTCAACTTAAAATGTTAGAAAACTAATTTATCAACTCAATCGCCATCTGATACAACGTCATTTCATCGGCATTGTGCCGCATGAAATCTGCTTTTCCGCCTATTTTTCCGTCAGCATGAACAGGGACCAGCCAGGGATATTGTTCTCTGACCTCGGCTGGCGCTGCGTACTGGTGGTGCCATTTACACAAAGGGAGGACATATTTATGCGCGTTCTCTGCCGTTCTCCCGAAGATATGGTGCAGGGATACCACTGGGCTATGTTGCCCGTGAATATGGCAGGCAATGCAGGGGAGAGTACCGATAGCGGTCTGTATCCGGCGTTCATCGGCTGTGAGTGATCTGCCCTTCAGGCCGCGTGACGTGCGTGTTTTTTTGGACGGAGCGGATACAGCTTTCTCTTTTCTCCGCTGGTCATATTGATTTGCTTTTTCAATTCTCTTTTGCCGATATTCAGGCGATGCGGCTTTTTCTCTCGCTCGTTGCTGCTGGCGTTGAGCTTGTTGAAGGCGCTTTGCTCTTTGTTCCTCTCGCCAGGCTGGGTCAGCCAATTTTTGCATGGCTTTTTGTCTCTGTTTCTCCCAATAGCTCTGTTTCTGCATGATGGCTGCCTCTTACTTTTCAGCGATTTTTCTATGATTGATCAAAATGGTTAGATATTCAAAATTGATTTTCTAACACAAAACATTAATATCTTCGCTGATAACTGTTTGGAGGACATGATGCTTATAGCTTTAAGTGCGATCCACCAGCCATCTGTGAACGAGATCGGTCTGTTCTATGTGCTGTTTTTCGGGGCGTTGGCGCTACTTGAACTTGGTATTGAGCTTTTTGCCGTGCTGATGTTTTGCGTCACGATTTTGGGGAAATTTTGATGGTGAAACGTGTTTTGAAAATTTACATCGCGGGGCCGATGACTGGTTATCCAGATTACAACCGTGCGGCGTTTAATACGAAAGCGAGCGAGCTGATGGCTGAAGGGCATATCGTTCTGAATCCAGCTGTGTTACCTGGTGGCCTTTGTCAGAGTGAATACATGGATATTTGCCTGGCAATGGTGCGTTCTGCTGATGCGATCTACTTGCTCAATCGATGGGAGGAATCGATTGGTGCTCGTGCAGAGCACGCGCTGGCTGAAAAGCTGGGGCTGACTGTAATTTATGAGTCACCAACCAACATTGAATGCCAGGTTGCTCCGCATATTTACCGGGAACTGGTCAATGCACTGCGTGATATCGCTGCTGTATATCACGGCACAGAACAGCTTCGTGAGCGTTTAGCCCATACCATTTCCTATTACCTGCCTTTATCTCATGAGCACAAGCTCCGCCAGAAGGTAATGATCAAATTTATCATGAGGTTATCGAAATCCCTGGCAAACGCCGATCCAAAGAATCCATTACCGAAAGAGGCAATGAATTACCTGAAGTCCTGCAACGTTGTTTCTGAAGATGGCGTTCTTTTGGTTAGAAGGAGTTCTGCGTGAGCTGGCGGGGATGGGGAAGGGCAGAAATCATGATACTCCGCCAGTGCGCCGGGACTATGACAGTCGAGAGTATTGGGAGGCTGATCGGGCGTACCGGTAGTGCTGTCAGAACCAAAGCGCGGCAACTGCGGATCTGCATGATTCTGAAAGGAGACTTTCACCCGTCAGCCAAATACCGGCAGGGCGATATAGAACTGGCACGGCAGCTTCATCGGTGTGGTGTTCCCCGCCGTGAGATCGCAGAAAAACTCGAAATGCCCTTGAGCATGATTAATCAGTACGTTTATTTCGAAAGGAGAGTACATGAAGTCTGAAGGTTTAACGCCAGCACAACTGGCAGAGCGTAACGCTGAGTATGTAACGGAAATTTCCCGACTTGAGAAAGAACGCTCGGCGCTGGCGGCGGAGAATGCTGGGCTGAAACATGCAATGGCTGTAACTCTTGAGCATGTGTCGGTCACGGATGCAGGGCAGGCCGGAGTTGCTGCAATGATTATCAACGATGCCCTGCACCACAGCGAAACTCCAGCCACCGATGCTTTTCTGGCTGAAATTCGTGCGGAGGCTCGCAACGAGGGGATTAACTATACCGCAAGCCGTCTTGCTGCTGCTTTCAACCACGGATTTATCAATAAGTCTTTACGTGAAGTTTTCGACGTTACACGCATGATTCTGTCAGCGAAAGAAGAGTTGGCTAATGAACCGCACCCGATTGATGGCCTGTCCGGTGAATATGCGGAGAAATCCCTTGAAGAATGGGTGGAACAGATTCGCAAAGGAGCTGACAAGTGAAGAAGATGATTTTTGTCGCGGCATTGTTGGTGAATATCCAACAAGTGCATGCTTCAGCAGCTATTGTAGCCTCTACCGCCGCGACTACGGCTGCTGTAGCTGCTGCGAACTCTGCGAATATCGCAAACCAACAGGCACAGCGTGCTGCTAATGCATCAGCCAGCGTTCACCCAATCACCATTAAGAGCAGTAAGCAAAATCTGGGATTCATAACGTGCGGCACGCGTTCTAATGAAGCTGTAGGCTCTCTGGGATGTACGGTATATGGCGATAGTGAGCGCAGAGAAATTCCATGGAAAACGTGGCCCGGATACGTTCTCGGATCGAAGCTCCCTGCCAGCTACGAAGTAAATGCCGTATCGTTTGATCACTATAACGGCGTGGCAACTGTCTATTTTACATACTGAGGCTCCGCATGAAATTCTCCAAATTTTCTGAGTTGGTGAATCGTATTTTGTTGAATCGTATTTTGTCCAACAACCACAGCCATCGTCGCGATATGGATGTAACAATCGTTATTCATTCGCCTGGCAGCATTGGTTCAACACCCTCAGTTGAGGTTCAGTCAATTCACGCTGGTTTTGATTGGGATTCCGGGAAAGTGCTGATTTTCCCAGCACAGCCACTGACCACGCTAACACCAGAACAGATTACTGATATTACTGATAGTGTGCGCAAAGGTCAGTCCTGGCACGCATATCAGGAATACAAGAAGCATAAAGAGCAGTTGGAAAAATTATCGATTGAACTTGATACCGCAAAACAGCGCATTGCAGAGCTGGAGGGTAATTGCGCGGCGCTGGTGGCGGAGAATGAGCTGGCTCGTAAAGCAGTTCAGGCATTCTGCGATGTTGTTGGCGACAACACTGAGGTTATCTGTGAGGCGGTTGGGAGAGATGGCGTTCTGGTTATTTTGGAGGCCATGAAGGCAACAGGAAATATGCCAGCCACCGACGCTTTCCTGGCTGAAGTCCGGGCGCAGGGGGTGGATGCTGCTATAGAAGCTGCAAAAAATCTGGTGGCCCAAGAATATGAGTATAAGGATTTCAAAGCGGCGCAGAGTGATTGCTGTATGCACCCTGGTTCAGACCTGGTAGGGAAGGTTGAAATGACTGAGTGGTTAGTTGACTTTGCTGCCCAGCTTCGCAAAGGAGGCAACCAGTGAGTAATTCAGCACGACTACAGCTTGGTTTTTCACCGCTATCAAAAACTATCATGCTGGCAAAAATGCGCGATGTTGAAGGTGGACGTATGCGCGTTGGCAATGATCCAGGTCGTGATGTTACCAATGAGGCTGCTCAATTGGTGTGGCAACTGGTCATGGCTGAAGGTGGTGAGATAGTGTGGGAGCTGGATGATGGTTCTCGCATGGTATTAAAGGCAGAAAAGCAGGAGCCACCACAGTGAATATCGACACCACGATAACGATCGATACAGCCCTAAATACCGGTCTGGCACTTCTCGGTTGGCTTTACATCATGTCCCGTACCTGGCGATGGCTGGGTTCCATTTTCCTAAAAGAGTGGAAAAAACGGCGCAAACAGGAACTACGCCAGAAGGCATTAGAAGCGTTCTATGACGCATTTGAACTTAGCCGCATTGAACCAGGCACAACAGCCAGAATAGCGACAAAAGGCGACCTGATGATAGTGATGTTCAGACAGGAGAAAACCAAATGACAGAACAGACGATGACAAATCGCGAACTTGTTGATGCCGCGATTGAACTTGCTGGCGATTTTTATTCCATGATGGGGTACACGCATCGCCCAGGCTTCAAATATTGGGAGTCTCCGCACCCGCAAGAGCAACGGGTATTTCAAATGGCCTGCCGCGCTTTTGAAGTTATTCGCGGTTCTGATGTGATGGACGCGGTTGCTGATTTGGAGGATGAAGATTGAACACAATTAAAGAAATGCCGGTAGAACGTGATGAATATGGCTGCTGGACACATCCGGAGTATGAAAAGTTTTGCGCAGGCCGTGAATATATTTCCACTGAGGAATTTGACGCCTGGATGAAGGAAAATAATCTTCAGTGGACTATTCGCAGTATGGATGAAGATGATTTTGATCTGGACGCAGCTGGTCCCGATATTGCCGCCTGGGAACCGGAGCGACCAGAGGGTGAAGGCTGGTTTGTTGGCTCTATTCATGACACTGAAGATGGTCCGGTTTGTATCTGGCTGCGGGAGAAGGTTGCCGCATGATCCAGGCTATGCATGAAGTGAATTTATATAGCCGTATTGATGGTTCTGGCTACAGAAACATATGGGTTGTTGGTGATCTGCATGGTTGCTACACCAGACTGATGTCCGAACTCCATCGTGTGGATTTTGACCCGGCGCAGGATTTACTGATATCGGTTGGCGACCTTATCGATCGCGGTACTGAAAATGTCGAATGTCTGGAACTATTGCAGATGCCCTGGTTCAGGGCAGTAATGGGGAACCATGAGCGGTTGATGCTTGATGCGTTAAGTCCTGATGGCAACGTGAATAACTGGCTAATGAATGGCGGACAATGGTTCTTCATGCTGGACACTGATCAGGAAATATTAGCCAAGGCGCTGGTGGAGCTGGTAAAGCGTCTGCCATATATCATTGAGTTGAACACCGGGCATGAAACTATCGTTATAGCCCATGCCGACTATCCAGGTGGAGAGTACCAGTTCGGTAAGGATGTGTCGCTTTTTGATGTTGTCTGGTCGCGCAGTCGCGTCGGTGATTCGATAGATGGCATTGGTGGAGAAATCACAGGCGCAGATCGCTTTATCTTTGGGCACACACCGGTACGAAGACCAAAAGCATACTGGAATCAGCACTACATAGACACGGGCGCGGTTTTTTGCGGAAATCTGACGCTAATGCAGGTGAAGGGAGGGCAGCTTAAAGTCTGATCAAATCATTTACGCACTCAAAATCACGTTAGAACATTGATTTTAGTTTTCTAACATATTATTTTACCGATCGGAACAAAACAGAGTCGGTATGCATTATGAGTGCAATAATCACCCCATATGTCGTAAATGAAACTGGTGTGGCTGTCTTTCCTGTAGATAAGCCCACCAGCAATTACATCGGCGCAGGACGCCGTTTTCTTATATCCCCATTGCCGCGTGAACAGGCTGAAAACACCCCTGATGGTGTCGTTGACCTGAATTATTCACTGGTTGCCAACCAGTCACTGGCACCCTTTTTTCAAAGTGAGCGTGTATTTAACGCGTTAGGTGGTGAGGATTCTCTCGTTCACTGGGTTAGCACCAACATTCACGATTGCCAGGCGCATGATAAGCGCGATTGCAGCCACCAGCTAACCACCCATTTCTATAACGGTTCTGCCGTTCGCCTGTGCTGGAAGCATGATGCGGAATACATGATGAAGGGATACGGCAAGCTGGAAGACCAACTGTCACGGAATCGCGCCAACTGGATTATGAACTGGGCTGCCAGCGAGTTAAAACTTCCGCCAGATCGCGATCTGAGCATGGTTGAACTCACCTTTTGGGCCATTCGCCGGAATCTTAAAGACGAACTGCCTGATGAAGCTGGTCGCATTGCATTTTGTCAGCCAAAAACTGAAATCCCTACCGGTACGCTGAAAGAATCAGATATCACCTGGGAGCACAGTACCCGCGAGCTGGTGGACATAACCGCAGAGCAGATCGTCAACCTGTCTGTAGATGAGGATTCCGGCCTGCTTTATATGCGCCGACCAAAAGCGGTCCTCGGTAAAAGCCCGGCTTATCTCCGGTTTGTGGTTTCTCGTCCGTGCATCGGATGCGGTGGCAAAGTTAACCACCCGTTCATGTACCGCGCCCGCTCGTTAAACGAACACGACCGCTGGGCTGTTCCTCTTTGCGATGACTGCGCCAGAAGCGCAGAAAACGATGTTCGGGCATGGGAAAAAGCACATGGCATACGCCTTTACGTAGCCGCTAACCAGCTTTTTGACTTCGCCATCGAGCGCGGAGTGATCACGTTCAATAACTGATGAGGTGGATCAAAAAATGAAAGAACGCGGGATGATTTTTAACGATGAGATGGTCAGGGCCATCCTCGAAGGAAGGAAGACGCAGACTCGCCGACCTGTAAAAAATGTCAGGGCCGATAACTGCCTAGTTATCCGTAAACCGACAAAGAAACGCAATGGTGTCTATACCCACGTTATGGATGCACCTGAACATGGTTTATGCCCGTTCGGTAACGTTGGTGATCGCATATGGGTCCGTGAGGCGTGGGCGATATTAGGCAATGAGGATGGTTGCAGTGTGGACTGGAACGACAACCTTTGTCGTGGCGATGAGAAGAACGCAGCAAGGATTTATCGGGCCAGTTGTGAGCAAAAGCCTGGTGATTACGGTTTGTGGTCGATACCCGATGATGCCGACTGGAAACCTCACACTGTGAATGAAAAGTTTGATGGCGGGTGGCGTCCATCAATTCACATGCCGCGCTGGGCTTCGCGTATTTTGCTGGAAATTACCGACGTGCGTGTGGAACGGCTGCGTGATATGAGCGAGGCAGATGCTAAAGCAGAAGGCGCATCTCCGGCGATGTACAAAATTACGCCGCCGGAAGCTGTTTATCGCGTTGGTTTTGGTGATATCTGGCGCAGTATTTACGGGCAGGATAACTGGCTATCTAACCCGTGGGTATGGGTAATCGAGTTTAAGCGCGTTCAGGAATAAACCGTGAGTATGCATCAAGTTGTCAGCTTTTCAGGTGGACGAACATCGGCTTATCTCGTTCATCTGATGGAAGCACAGCGAAAAGCTGGCGCTAGCGTCCATTTCATTTTTATGGATACCGGCTGTGAACATCCTCTGACGTATCGCTTTATTCGTGAGGTTGTGAAGTTCTGGAATGTACCGCTAACGGTGTTGCAGGTCGATATAAATCCAGAACTTGGGCAGCCAAATGGTTATACGGAATGGGAACCAAAGGATATTCAGACGCGAATGCCGGTGCTTAAACCGTTTATGGACATGGTTAAAAAGTACGGTACGCCATACATCGGCGGCGCGTTCTGTACTGACAGGCTAAAACTCACCCCTTTCACGAAATATTGCGATGACCATTTTGGGCGAGGGAATTACATCACATGGCTGGGTATTCGTGCGGACGAACCCCGTAGGCTGAAACCGAAACCGGGCGTCCGGTATCTTGCCGAGCTGTCAGATTTTGATAAGTCGGATGTTATCCGGTGGTGGCGAAAACAACCTTTTGATTTGCAAATCCCGGAGCACCTCGGGAACTGTGTTTTTTGCATCAAAAAGTCAACGCAAAAGCTGGGGCTTGCATGTAAAGACGAACCAGGTCTGATGCGGGTTTTTAATGAACTGGTTACAGGCAAACACGTCAGGGATGGTCATCGCAGAACAGATAAAGACGTTATGTACCGTGGTCACCTGACGCTTGACGGGATTGCCAGAATGTATGCCGACAGCGACTACAGAAATTTGTATCAGGCGATGGTGCAGGCCAAGCGGTTTGATACTGGTTCGTGTTCCGAATCATGTGAAATCTGGGGTGACCAATTGGAGTTGAAATTCGAAGAGGTAGTGGCATGACAAACAAAATTGACTATCAAAAGCTTCGTGAAATTGCTGAAAAAACAAAAATTGCTGGTGAAGCGCCTGTAATGCCTTTCGATCAGCGAATTAATGCGCTTAACGATTTTATGAAGCACTTTTCGCCAGATATCGCGTTGGCATTATTGGATGAAGTTAAACGCCTGGAAGACACAAATATCGATGCTATGTGCCGAATTGCAGAGGTGGAGGCGCGGGAAATAAAACCAGCCAAAGGCGAAGTTCTTGTCGTTGTCTCTGGTTTTACTGGTTGCGGGAAAAGCGCCATTGCCGGGGAAATAGAAATTGCGATGAAAGCTATTGGTGTGCCGGTTCAATGGACTAATGGCGATGCAGAAAAGCATATGACCGGCGCTGACTGGCTGACAGCGATTGAGATGTACAAACCAACTGTGCGCATCGTGGAAGTTAATGTGCCACGCGCCGCTGGCATTCGCATCAAAGAAGGTGAGTAATGCGTGTGGCATGTATCGGCTTGTTACCGTACCCGACTCGTTTTTGGGCTTCTGCGCTAATTGCAAAGCCACATGTCCTGATGGCTGACAACATCATCCCGGCACCAAAGCGCCGCCATACCGGTATTGCAGCGGCACGACGAGCAGCAAAGAGACGCAGGAGAGCAAAGCGATGAAAAACCGTAAGGCAAAACGACTTTTTTTACAGCGACCTGTGCGTGTGGTGGAGCTGGTTATTAGCAACCATAAGATAGCGGTAATCCATCCATTATTTGGTCAGGTGGCTTTTGCCGCAAAGCGTAAGCCTACTGCGTCACAGAACAGGCGGAAGAAAGGGTACGCAGTAAGATGAAAAACCGTAAAGCAAAGATTCTGTTAGTTCGTAGAAACGCTCCTGGCGTCTGGCAGTGGGTGAGACTCAGCAACCGACGGATGGGGTTGATGAAATATTACGGGATGATGGATTGTGGTTTTTGCAAAAAGCCCAGCGCGGCGCAAAACCGCTGGAAAAACCACTGTCGCATTAATAAGGAAAACTGATATGGCAACTTTGACAAAAAAAGAACAGGCATGGTTGAACGAATTACAGGACGTTCTTGATCGCTGCCCATCACCGAAAAAAATTGGTTTTTACACCATTGGCGATAAAAGCATTTACCTGTATGACCTGCGCCGCATGGATGAAATCATGGAGGCTCTTGATAATCGTTCGTCGATGGATTGGTGTGTTGCTGTCCATGATATGAATGCCGGATTTGATGAAAAGATTTTATTCCCCTCATCAGTTGAAAGCACTGCGGGTTAAGGAGTAACACATGACCACTATTACCAAAGAACGTGCGGAGATTAAATCATTCATCACAGGCTTCCTGAGCGACCCGGCGCACGATAACCAATCTTCAGACAGCCTGCTTGCCAATGTGTTTCGTATCGCGCTGGCATCGCTGGAAGCAGAACCGGTGGCGTGGATGCGTGATGACGCAGATGGTCGTGAGTATAACGCTCGCAATGAATTTTCTGGTGGAGGGGGAGGAATTCCACTCTACGCCACCCCTCAGGTGCAGGTAGTGCCGGAAGAAATGTATTGGCAGGATGCGCCAGTTGAAGGCAGCAGCAAAGCGGCTGCATACGCTACAGGCTGGAATGCCTGCCGCGCCGCTATGCTTCATGGGAAAGGAGAGTGATATGGCTATCGCTGCAAGTTACACCATGCATCTCTATTGTGATTGCCTCCAGTGTACAGATGGCAAATATAAGTCGCCAGACTTCGGTGAGTATATAGGTACGTCATGGGCTGGCTGTGCAAAAGAGGCGCGCAAGGATGGCTGGCGAATAAGCAAAGACAAAACGCGTGCTTTTGCGCCCGGGCATAAAGTTTTGAGGATTAACAAATGACCACTTTAACCGACAAAGAACTGATTAAAGAAATCAAAGAGCGCATAGGTAGCCTGGATGTGAGAGACAATATTGAGCGCCGTGCTTATGAAATTGCTCTGGCATCACTGGAGGCAGAGCCAGTGGCAAAAATTATAGCTCACTACCCATTAGGAATTGACGTAGGCAAACAAAAGTTCGTACAGGCCATTGGAGAGCTTCCTGACTTTGGAGGACATCTATTCGCCGCTCCACCCGTTCCAGTAGTACCGGAAGAAAAACCAATGCCTAATCCTCTTAGCATGTACGCGGTTGATGCTGTTGCCGCTATTGCAGAGGTAAGAGGCTGGAACGCCTGCCGCGCCGCCATGCTTCAGTCCGGAAACTTTCGGGAAAACAAGAATTCGTCAACCAATAATTTTCGGGAAATCGCGGAAACGTCAACCAACTATCCGGTAATTCCTAGTGAGGTGTTGTCCGCAATCCAGAAGGTTGCCAAGATTCGTGCCGATTTCGATGATTTTGACGGTGACAGGCGAGGTATCGGTGATTGTCTGGATGAGGCCGAGCAAGAGCTTATCGTTACCATTAACAAATATGCCAGTCAGCTGGCAGCAGAACCGATAGCGACTAATGACGTTCGAGAGCAGCAGACAGCCGTTCCGCCAGTTCCGGAAATACAGGCTGATGTCGCGCAAGCAATTGAAAATCTCAAGCAGAAGTTAGTGGAATGCAATCGCTATAACTACTGCGCAGATGCAGTGAAGAACGTTGAGGATGCCAGTCGCGTCTTGGCACTCCAAAATCAAAATATGTCAGCGCCGATAACGCCGGAGGCCATTGAAAACGCAATTGAATACATCCGCAGTATCGCTTTTCACATCGATGAAGACGATTACCACGGCAAACATATTGCGTATTTCATGCGACAAGCATTGGCCTTGCTGGAAGGGCATTCATGCAGCAACGACAGACTGGGTAAAGCCGATAATCAACCAGTACGCGGCAACCAGGCTGCCGAATCCAATCGCGGTAATGAGTGGACCGGCAATCCTGATATTGATAACGCCATCATCATGCTCGATCGCATAGATACGCTGGAAAATTGCGATGATGACCGTATTGAGGCTGTTAAGGCCGTTTTGCGTAGACTGGCAGGCAACTATCCGGATATTCCGGATAGTTCGGTGCCAGCACCAGGAAAGGGCGTCACCGGTGAACGTATCCGAATTAAGCCGCATGTTTATCGCGAACTGGTTAACCGTCTCCACGATACAGCGATCAAGTGTGCTGGCACCCAGCAATTACGAGAAAGAATTAGCCGTGTTTTGGGCGACGTTATTACACCAGATCATCATAAACAAGCCGAGAAAAGTGGCCTGGAAAGGTGTCACCTTGAGGCGGCATTAAACATTAAGCCGGGGCATACGCTTGGCATTATTGATGCACTATTGGTTCATAAGATGGCCAGGGCTTTATTGCCGCTGGTGGCTGAAAAGCATGAGGCGGACCATGCCAACGAAAGCTGAATTACAGGTGCGCGTAGATGAGCTTGAAAAAGAGAACGCGAGCCTCAAAAAAATGCTGTCGCGGGCGGAAAGGGAATTATCAGGCAAATTATTGCCAGAAGAACTGCCACCAGCAGATATACCTGATCGAGTGTCCTGGTGGATGAAGTATTTCCGTGCACCGTGGGAGGCGTTTTGGTGCTACGACCATCGCAGATGGTGTGATGAACTTGATAGCAGTTTTCCCTACTTTGCGGAAGGGAACACCTGCCCTCAATGCAGGGGATAGCATTTGACGAAATCGATCACCCTATCCTGAACTTCAGAAAGAAGGTCTTTTTCACGCGCCAGGACGTCAGGATATTGACGTTCTGGCCTTATCAGATGCCGGAGCTTCCCATTAAGCAGAATGGCCTCAGAAAACACTTTTACGCTGTGCTTTATCCCCTCTGTTTCACTTTTCAGCGTCAAAATAAAGCGCAATTGCTTATTAGCCTGATTCGGATTCAATACACGAATTTGCAGTTCGTCTATGCTGTTTCGCAATGGGATTGATGCCACCACACTGGTGCAGTCTCTGATTGTCTGAATTGAACGGCTAACATTGAGAACGTTATTGTGCATGTGCCTGATCCACTAACTCCTGGAGGTTTCTTGTGTCAGATCGAAATATAGCAGCTAAAAGCCAGGAAGAGCGAGACAATGTGAACGTAGACCTTGCCGCCAGCGGCGTTGCTTACAAAGAACGGCTGAATATACCTGTGATTGCAGAGCAGGTGGCCCGTGAGCAACCGGAAAACCTGCGCGCCTATTTCATAGAACGGCTACGGCACTACCGGCAGTTAAGCCTCCAGTTGCCAAAAGGGAGCGATCCGGTGTATCAGAACGAGGATGCACCAAAAAAATAACGGCAAGATGGGGGAGAAATGTGATTAGCCCCCAGCGTGGCGCGCCTACAAACCCCGCTTTCACAAACTATGCCTTTTCAATGTATACTGTATGAATAAACAGTATTATTGAGGTAAAACGCTATGGGCTTCCCTTCTCCTGCGGCGGATTATGTTGAAAGCAGAATTTCTCTTGATCAGCAACTAATCAGGCATCCATCAGCGACATACTTCATGCGGGCGGCAGACAGCCATCACCGTGAGGGAATATTGCAGGGTGCTTTGCTGGTGGTTGATTCTTCGCTTACTCCAGTTGATGGTTCGCTGCTTGTGTGCGCTATGGAGGGTGAATATCGCATAAAGAGATACAGGAAGTATCCGCGCCAGCACCTGGAGGATTTAAGCACCGGGAAGAAAGAGGCGTTACCAGTAGATGACGATGGATGCACGGGAAGTAATGCTGTTTTTGGTGTGATCACTCATGTCATCAATGATGCCCGAAGTGGGGAGTTTGATGATTGTCCGGTTATTTAAGCTGCAAAGTGCTGGTGCTTTATGCCTGTGAGGTTTATAATTGCGTACACATAACGAGTACACGAGGTGTTTATGCAATCCATTAACTTCCGTACCGCGCGTGGCAACCTTTCTGAAGTGCTCAACAATGTTGAAGCCGGGGAAGAGGTTGAAATCACCCGCAGAGGCCGTGAGCCAGCAGTAATTGTCAGCAAGGCTACTTTTGAAGCCTACAAAAAAGCGGCGCTGGATGCCGAATTTGCATCCCTGTTTGACACCCTGGACTCCACCAACAAGGAACTGGTTAACCGATAATGAGGCATATATCACCGGAAGAACTTATTGCGCTTCATGATGCGAATATAAGCCGCTACGGCGGCCTGCCGGGAATGTCAGATCCGGGTAGGGCAGAGGCCATTATCGGGAGAGTTCAGGCCAGAGTTGCCTACGAAGAGATCACCGACCTTTTCGAAGTCTCCGCCACCTACCTGGTGGCTACGGCGAGAGGGCATATATTCAATGATGCCAATAAGCGTACCGCGCTAAACAGTGCGCTGCTATTTCTACGCCGTAACGGTATACAGGTATATGATGATCCCGTGCTGGTGGAGCTTGCAGTGGGGGCTGCAACTGGTGAAATCCCCGTATCTTCAGTAGCGAAAAAACTACGTGAACTATATGGTTTCAATATTTGAAAAGAAGCCCGCTCAACCAGGCGGGCTTCTTACTATCACTCAATGATTTTTTCTGCTGTCAGCCAGCTAATTTCTTGCCTGTCTTTCGGCGGTTTTAGCATGTGGGCGTATTCAGCGACATTCTCCCACGGAATTGTTTTTGCCCACTCAACGATAGCATTGTGATCTGCAGTGAAGAGTGGAATGGTGTGCGATTTCAACCATTCTAATGTCGTGACGCCATGTTTTTTGGCGTGGTGCTGCGCATGATGCCGGGCTATCACTCGTAATGGTATTGTCCATTCACTACCATCAGGCATCGAAAAGCGCATTGTCTTCGGCATATCTGATTCAAGAACAGCCTCCCTAATACCAGGGAACTCACCAAGAATCATACGACGATAGTCATCACTATTTCGCCCGCCATACCTTTCGGCAAAATGATCAAGATATTCTTGGGTAATAAATGGTGAATCCTCCGCACTCAGCTTAATGGCTTTATATACACCACTCGGATTATCTTCAGCTAAAGCACGTCCATGATGTGAATCATAAAAAAAGCCTATTTCCTCTGGTGACGGAATTGAAGTGAGCAATATGCGTGAATCACCACTAGTCATGCTTGCCCACACAATGCTGTATGCCCGATCGCTGATATGTGCGGAATCCACAATAATGAATAAAAGATGGTCGGCGTAGTGACCTGCAATGCTATCTTCATAGTTAAGGCGGAAGTTACAAAAGCACATTCCCCAAAATTCATTGAACATCAGACCGCTATCACCGACCTTAAAATACTCAATGATAAAAGGTTGTTTTTTCAGCAATGCCTCCCAACATTGCCACACATATGCAACAATTCCTCTTTTGCAAACATTTGATTTTGGATAAACAATTACTGTCCGGGAATCAGGATACATAATCGTATAAAGGGTACTAATAACAGCAAGCACTTGCGGTCGTCCGATCCCATACGGAGTGGTGACAGTAGCTTTTGCATTATTGGGCTGTATAGCTTCAACAATTTGTTGTTGCTGGTGGCTTAAATCAATATCAAACAATTCTTTTGCTGCCAGTACCCAATTGTCTTTATATTTCTCCACCAGCGACAGCCAGCGCGGATCTTTATAAATATTGCTCTTAGTCGCCATCTGCCACTTCCTTAACTTCTTCTTTGGCCTGTTCTGCAATCGCCGCACGGCATTTCGCCCTGGCTGTAGCGATTGCTTCAGCTCGCACATCGTCTGGAATCGTTGACGTGATATACATATCCAGTTCTTCGGCACGGAATACTGTTTGGTCCAGATATTCGCGTAGCATCCAGGTAAATTCGAAATCACACGCGATAATCTCTGCGCTACCTTCTGCACCATTTGGGAAATGAATAAATGCCTGTTTAGCCAAACCGATAACACGACATGCGGTTGCCAAAACAGCGACAACTAGGTTTACATTTTCACACGCTACGGGCTGGTTAACGCCGGAGATTACTCCATTTAACTGTCGGTTATATGGAAGGTAGTTTGAGATGCGTTCTACGCGCCATGTGCCAGTCAGGCTGCCATTTTTAAATATAATTGGTGTAACGGATAGCCCAAGCTCGCGTATAAGTCGTTGCGCTATAGCAGGATCATTAAACAGGTCTAATGCTACACATTCGAAAGACTGCGCAAGGGCAAACAGTTCTTCCAGAGAGTAGTCTTTGCCCCTGGCGGTGATGTAACGACGAACGCCGCTGTCTGCATCACTCCATATAGCTACGCCATGCTCTTCATTCAGCTCTTCATTAAAGCCGAGATACGTCATGATAGTGCGTTCAATCGTGTCAAACGGCAGTGACATGTCGGCGTTAACAGCCACCAGCAGGCCATTACGCAAGCGGTATTGAATTGTTTTAGTGCTTTCCATGTCAAATCACTCCACAACAAACCAGTCACAGGCCAGCAGGTCGCCAACTGAAGGCACCCACGGAACAACTACACCTTGTGCATTTTTTAAGGCGAAATAAGCACCATACGGAACGAGGTCGCCGGGGAAATATCCCTTAATGGCTTCCATTCGTGCCGGGTACTGTCCTTCAGGAACCAGCCAGCAGAATTGGTTTTCGCCGTTCCACCCGCGTCGAGCAACTTTCTTGCCTTCCTTCAGCCACATCAGCGCGTCTGAAAAGTCGGCTGCTTCAAGGTCGATTTCTTCTTGCTGGGTGGTGATGCCACCAGCAGAAATAGTTACGCTCCCGGTAAGATTAATCATCACGCCGTTGTCATCCGTAATGATGACCGTGGTTCCATTTTTTTTGTGAGCTTTGTATTTGGGACGGAACTTAAAAAGCTCTTTCGTTGCCATGTTATTCATAGTCTTTTCTCTGCTTATAACTTTTCGTACTGAAGCGGTGAACGCTTAATTTCAAAGTGGCCTTCCGATGTGCTACCAAAGCCACCAGCACCACGCTCCGTTTCGTTGAGTTCCTCAACCTCGACTAGTGAGACTTGTTCAACACGCTCAAAAATTCCTTGCATGACAGCCATTCCAGGCTTGAGACAAACGCCTTCCCCGCCGGGATCAGTAATCAGTTTTGCCATGATTTCGCCGCGATAATCGGAGTCGATAATTCCTACGCAGTTAGCCAGGCGAGTATGTTTTTTGCAGCCCAATCCTGATCGCGGATAGAGTTTCAGACACCAGCCGGGCGGGATCTCCATAGCCAGTCCGGTATACACCCACCAGCTTGAGGAAATTGCACCATTGCTATCGACGCATGGTTTTATTTCAACAGCCTCAAAATCCATCGCCGCCGATCCGGAGGTGGCATAAGCTGGAAGTTTTGCTGCCGGATGTAGGCGTTTCACTTTTACGTAAATCATTGTTTTTTAGCTCTCTGCGTGAAGGTGTAAACCCGACGTTTGATATGTGGAACGGTAGGAACAGGAAGACAGGAACTTTCAATAACTCCTTGCTCATCCAGCGATCGCACCGCCCGCAAGAACTGCGACGTGTCGCCGCCAAACTGGCGGGCATAGGTGCTGCCGTTATGAAGTATTTGAGCTATTACCCGAGTTTTTGTCTGGCTGTCACGATATGCGAATAGCCGCACGGCCTCTTCTGGCGCAATCGCTAACTGATAGCCTTTCCCGGCACGGTGTCGAATGAATCCATGCGCCAGTAGGTTTTTGAGTTCGTTACGAGTGCGAACAGATCCGTAACCCAGGAAGTGTGGATTGATAACGACTGGCTTAAACCATTCCGTAGGTGCTTTAGCTAATAGAGCTAACAGCTTCCCGGATAATTCTGGATAGGAAGACGGGTAACAATTCAGAGATGGGTAATAAGTTTTCACCGACACCCCCTTGCAGGATATCGACCGGCATTAGTATCCGGTGCAATAAAGCCGGTAGTGGGGCGAGTGAAAGCGAGATTAATCTTCTCGACCATAGTGCGATAATTTTCCTGATAGTGGGCCAGGAGTTTTTCGGCGGCAATGATGGTTACTTTCCGGACGTAGCTTTCTGCTTCCTCCAGATTTCGCCAGTTTTTTTCGAGGGTAAACACAGGGACGGCCTCAAGCCCGGTCATGATGCCGAACACAACGACAGCATGACTGTTCTTAACACCAGCGGCGAAGGTTACGGTGTAACCATCCACCTTGAAGCGTCTTGATTCCGTGATTTGACTCTGCAAAGCACCCTCCTAAATAGGCGAGGGTACTTTACAGCAAAGGCGTTAATCTAAAAAGATGTGTTAGAAATTTAATTTACGAATCCATCAGGCGGCTATTAGCCCCCACAGACACGCCGCCACGGCGAAGATACCGCATAAGTGTTTCCGGTTTCTTCCAGGTTCCTTCCTGCATGATCTCCACCATAGACACCTGCTTTTCAGCCATATCAATAGCGGCCCCGACGCGTGCACTATGCCCGGTCCACGTCCGGTATCTTCCTTTGTTTGGCGTAGCATCTCTTTTATTCAGCAACACCCAGGCGTCGCTGAATATTTTCTCCATTGCAGGTGCAGTAAGGGGCGTTGTCGTGATCCTGGCCTTATTGCTACGGTGTATCGGCGGGAACAGCACTGCGTCAGGATGTTCGCGAAGCCCGGAAACATCCAGCCAGTCATTCAGCACAGCGGTAGTGCGACGGGAAAGCACCTTATCAAGCCCGGCGGCGGTCGTTATTGTCTTCGTGTGTGAAATATGTAGCGTGACAGTGTCACCTGTTTGATCCAGATCTCCTACACGAATACGCGAGATTTCCGACATACGCATCAGCGTATTGTATGCAACAAAGAGAAAAGCCCGGTTGCGCAGGTCCACCAGCCGTTCTGACCTGGACAACAGGACGTCGAGCAGTTTCAGATCGTCCCACCGCAGCGGTATAGCCTGGCCTGTTCGTTCGCCTTTTTCAGTTGCCGCTTCACGCCGGATGCGCCGCATAGCCAGAGAAACACTTTTATCATCCGAAAGTGGCGGAAGGCCACAATGCGAAAGCAGCATGTTAAGCATGGCGTAGTGCTTATCAATGGTGGTCGAAGCCAGATCAGCATCATGCAGCTGAAGAAAATACTCGCGGGCCATCTCTGGTGAGATCGGGAACCAGGCGAGCTGGCGAGCGTGACACCATCTCGCCCAGGAGTGAAACACTAACCGGAGATCGCGCAAAGTATTCGGCGCGTAAGCCCCCTGGTCATTCATGAACCGCATAAAGTTTTCTGCGGCCTCCTGGTACTCTTTGCCAATGTTGCGCAGAAAACCACCGGAGCTGCCAGAGATAATTAATTCACTCATGAAACTATTTAACCTCTATATACAGATGACGCTACGCGAAAAATATAAAAATGACAGGGTAGCTATAAGTTAATTTTCAAGATTCAAGCCTTTGATTCGAGGCACGTATTTTCAGTGATGTCAATACTGATCATCTACCCATAATTATAACCTAACTTTAAATAATGCCAATTATTTAAAGTTATAAAATGCCGATTTTTTTTAATCCATCATAGATTGATGATGACCAGTAACACGTTGCCTTCATGGTCTTTAATTTGCGAAGTGTGGTTTCTACGGTTGGTTTTCTAAAATTGATGACAAAAAATCACAGTTCGATCCTTTACTCACCCTGTTATTCGACATAAATTTGTCATAGTAATTTTATGTTAGAAAACTAAATCGAGTAGGAATAATGAGTAAGAAGTCGATCGAGAAAGAGTACAAACGGTTCCTGCAAACCGCTGAACGGTGGAAAGAGCTGGTGGTCGCAAACTCTGTTTTCCATGATACCAGTTATGCTGGCGAGGAATTCCGCCATGTTGCATTAACGCATGACCAAAACATATTAGAAGAAGCTGAAAAATGTCTTGCTGAATGGAAAGCCTTCGTTGACATGTGCCGCGATGCCGACGGCAAAGCGTCGAACATTGTTGAGTCTGTATATTCTCCGATCCCATTCATCATTGAGGACACCAATCAAAGCACGCATGTCGTTGTGCAAAGCGCTACAACAACACGTACATTTACACGTGAACAATTGCTAAAAAAATACGACAAAATCATAAAGAAAAGCCTGAAAAATAGGGTTTTTTCTCAAATCGTAGGTGCTCTTGAAGAAGAACAGCGCTTCTTTGAAGCTGAGCCTGAAGGCGAGATCTACCGGGCGCGTAAAGAGGCATATACAGATGTTGTGCTGACAACAAACATCGAAGGCAGCAATGCCCTTTCTCGCTTTAGAGTTGGCGCACATGGCGCATTGGTTTTCGCAAGACTACCGAAGACAACGATCCCCGTTGTCAATAATGTTGGTGAACGCCGGAGCATTACAATTTATTCTGGCGTCGAATCGGTACCATGCAGCCTTCTCGGCGATTTTAACTTATATCGTGTTCGTGACCTGGAAAAACACCAGCCAAGCTACGTTGCGAAGTCGTACATCTTAAGGAACATCGATATTCGCAATGAAAGCCTTAAGCAGAAATCCGCTAAGATGCTGGAGGATGCCGATCCGGCTATTCGCCATATCATTGAACGTAAGATACGTACATCACGTGAAGCAATGGCAAGGTTGGATAAAATGGATCTGGAATTGTTAGACGTAATGATGGCCTCTGGAGACGACCTGACCGGCATTAAACTGAATGAAGCTCGTAAAAAATACGGCAAAGCAATCGAAGAACGTTACGGATACACATTCCCCCAAACGCAGTACGCCGCGAAGCTCTGGTAATCACAACCGGCCCCGCATCGCGGGGCTTTTATATATCCAGATCCGGCATTTCGATATCCGCCAGAACCTGATCTCGGAAAGTTGCCATTTCGGCACCAATATCTTCATTAGCAGGCACATAGTCCACCAGCATAGTGAAGCAGTAGGTATCCCATCGGTCAGGCGATTTGATGTTTAGCTTTTGCCGCATGTGCTCTTTGCGCATCATCGCCATTTTCCCTTCTTCATTCAGTAAAAAGGGGATTTTTGACGCTTGCTCTGCCGTTTTAGGGTCACTGTCTATCCGCATACGCCCTGACTTTATGGCATCTCGCGCCATAATATTTGCGTAGGCACGCTGATTAACAAATCGCTCCCTGTCTTTGTTTGCAAACATGGGTTTTCCCCACCGAATACGTACCGGGTTCGCACCACGACGCACCAACTGCGCACACGTATCAGAACCAAAACCATCGGCATCAACCGCGATTGTTATATTCGGGTATTTTTCCGGCGTACATTCGTTATATATGAAGTCAGCAAAGGCCAATGGGTCCATAGTGCCAGGCATCTCCATTACCTTAAAGTTAACAACGCGCCGCTTATCCCTGTGACCAGATACCTTGCAGATGTTGAGGACCGACTTATCTCGCCCATTACCAACGTCAGCCGTTGCCACCCATCCCCAGTTTTTCTCCAACAACACCTTGCGGCGAGCTGCGCGATCGCATTCATCACGACCAAGCAAATAGCCGTTAATTTCTCGTGGGAACTGACCAAGCACCTTGACCATGTACTCAATAGAATCGCGCCCGCCATATTCCAGAAGCTTCTGCTTGATGAATTGTGGTGTGACGAACGGTGATTCTTCCGAGTTAAGAACAATTGCTGTCCAGATCCCTTTCGGGTTGTCTGGGGTTTTTGCTTGAGAATGGTGCGAATCGTAGAAATAACCACTTGGCCTTGTTGGCTGGGATAGCATCAACATCCGGTTATCTTCTTCAGTAAGAGCACCGGTCATTACGCCGATCGCCTTATCAGATATACCAGATGCTTCATCCAGAATTAGAAGCAAATGTGCCGCGTGTTCCCCCGCCAGCGCCTCTTCGTTGCCGAGTCGATAACCTTTGCAGAGAACTTCCCAAATCCCCTTACGGGAGCGCTCATAAAACATGGTGTCAGAGAGGACAAAATAGGTCTGCAACCACCCATGACGCTTAACTGCATTCGCCCAATACTGTTTAACGTATTTGAATACGCCTGTTTTTACCTGGCCTATCTTGTTAGCAACAATGATGACACGGGCATCGGGGAACAGGATCATAAAAATCAACAGCAACATCGCGGTAAGGGACGACTTCCCCGTTCCGTGTCCGGACGTGACGGTAGTCCTACTCCCCGTTTCCTGCACTGACTGAATGATCTGCTGCTGCTGGTGGGAGGGGAACATCCCAAAAATATCGACAACAGCCTGGGTAAAGTTGTAGCGGTATTTGATTACCATATCGCGCCAGCGTGGATCGCTGGTGACGCATTTAATCTTGCGCCCGCCAGCCATTAATCATCCTCCGGCGGTTCTATCGCAATATCATCATCTCCGGCGTCATACCCTGCATCAGATGCATCATAATCACCGTAAATTTCAGCCGTTGCCGAAGGGTCAATATCCAGCTCTTCGTCGTTGGCCTCGAATTCTCCAGCTTTACGCTCGCCATTGCGGTCGTAATCTCCGCACCCCAATTCTTCAACAATGGTTGCCACATCCGCCCGGCGCTCTGCCAGCCATTGCGGATGGTTAGCCTGAAGCGTTGCAAACTCCCTTGCCTCTTTGTCCAGCTGTTCATCATCAACATCATTGACGTCAGAAACAGGTGGTTCGAGAAGAGTGATAGCTTTCGCCGCGCGCGCCGCGAGGATAGCCGGGACGCTGACCCCCTGGCGCTCGATGTATTCAGCAACACTGATATCATCCAGTTCCTCGCGCTCACGCATACGTATAGCGGCGGCGATAACTCTGGCTGCGCGTGCGTCAGCGCCAATGCGATATTCAATCTCTTTGCCACGCTGTTCGGCCTGTAGGCGTGCTAATTCGAGTTTTTCTCTGGCCTCAGCCTCTTTGAATGCTTGCTGGCGAGCGCTCTGACGAAGCTTTTCATCCCCCTGTCGCAGCTTTTGTTCGGACTGATATATAGCTGCCAACCTACTGATAAAATCATTCATGTAGTAGGCAGCGTCACTGATTAGACCGAGAAGGCGCTGCCCAGGGTGCATTCCTTCTGGCTCTTTATCGCCCAAGGCGTCTATTTCCGCCTGTAGACGTTCGGCCTCCTGATCAACAATGCTTTGATACTGAAGTGCGCGCTCTTGCGCCATTTGAATTGCTAACCGCAGGTGTTCTTCTGCGCCGTTCTTCATCATATCGCGAGCCACATTCGTAGTGGGCAATGTGGCACGCTGCACAGCACCGCCAGGGATCATTGCTGAAGATCCCTCAATTTTTGGGGCGCTTTTATCTTCTTCGGGGATCATTTTCGCCATTTTTTCGCGCAATGATCTCCTGACAGATTCTTTTATCTCATTGTTATTATTTGCATTATTTTCATGATCCGAAGTTTTCTTTCTCGGCATACTTCGGAAAGAACCTGCGCCCTGCGAATTGTCAATTTCTGTAAATTTTGTTTTTTCTGCACCCTCTTCCAGCTTTTTTGTTGCTCTTCCCGCCCGTTTTTTTTCAGGTGATTTGGTGCTTTTTTTTGTTGTCTTTACCTGCGACCGCACCTCATTTTTTTTCATATTGAGATGCTTTCTGGCTGTATTGAAGCTAAGGCCATGCTCCTCACAGTATTCCTTTACAGTGATCCCTTTTTCTTCACGCAACGCTATAAAGCGGGCGCGGTGCTCCTCCCAATTAACCAGACTCATAAAGCAACACCACGCTTTTTAACGGCGGCATTCCACAGCTTATTCGCCATGTCCACCAGCTCTCGTTGCTCTTTTCGCGCCTGTTCGACTGATTTCCTGCTACAGTTTTTAACCAGTAAGCTACCGTATTCAGGCGTGCGCCCGCGCACCTTGAACTGATATCCGTTCAGGCCATGCAACCAGTATTTCCGTGGGTAAACACGATCATCAAGCTCACAAATAGCTCGGCTTGACCGCACAAAATGCCGAATGATGTTGGTTACACTTACGCGTGAAACATGAAGGTGAGGATATTTTTCTTTAGCTAGAGTGGTGATTTCGGTGACTGTCAGATAGCAGTCAGCCCTAATCATGATATCCGCAATTTCTGCGCTGCTGATATGCTCCATTAATCCCCCAGGCAGGAAATGACCGAGGGGATGATAATGAGAATGTTATTTCTGTATAGACTGGCAAAAAGTTGGTTATATTAGAAAATTAATTCCATTCATCTAACACTACCAGCGAGATAAGCGAACGACGTGTTTTACCTTAGCGATCCACTTACCACGTGAGTTATTAATTACGGCCTGCGCCACCTTTAAGCTGACTTCAAAATCAGCCTTACGACCATCAGAATCCACCAGCGTTGCACCGTCTATTTCCGGCAGGCTTAAATAATCCTGTTCTACCTCTAATGGCATTGACGGCTCTCTGAATGGTGTCAATTGCCGAGCTTTCCAGATAAAGCGAACTCTCAATCCCCTATAAGCCATTACCATGTAGCCTGTTATCGTGCTCTTATGGCCTGCATCAGTACGCGCAGCATTACACGATACAATCTTACAGGTGACGATATTCCACTCCACATTGGATACTTCGTGAATGCTTAATTTTGTGGTCTCGTACATCAGAATGCCTCCCAGTCAGTCGCGATAATATCCACGCCAGTGGCGAACCAGTCTGTCTGTGCCTGTAAGTCTCCATTCATCATTACCAGCCGAGGCATAACCATCACATCGCACCCTTCCACAATATCGAATGCTTCTTCCGGCAGGAATTCGACGAGCTTTTCTTTGCTGCCTATACTGCCACGGAACATCGACATATAGCTCCCTTTAGGCCATGATGCCCGGCGGGCGTCAAGCCCCTTCATCATCCAGAACACGGCGGCAGAAAAATTGATGTTCTTTTTGGCGATGAAAACATTATTGGCTTCTGTTTGCTTCAGAAACTTAATTAGCCTTGCCATCGACTCTGATAACGCTACGTATGGCTCATGATTGGCTGCGGACACGCTCACACCATGTAATCCAACACTGACTACCGTCATATCGCCGCTTTGAGCGGTTTCAATGTTGACACCTTTGCGAACTAACGAGGCATAAAGTTCCTCTCGCTTTTGTGTCCAGCGTTCCCGCTGACCGATGAAGTCACTCAATATGAGATCTGCTTCTGCATACGCGTTATCGTTCGCCGTTAACATAACGTCTCCTTTTTACACGCGCGACCATCCCTCGGTTAAACCGATAGAGATGTCGAAACTTCGTATTAATTAAGGGTTACAGCCTGAGCGGCTATATGATGAATTGAAAGGAGTTGTGGCGGTGGTGCCTCCACCTGCCAGGTTAGCCACTCCTGGCGACGTCACTTATCAGAACGTAGTGAATGAAAATGGCTTCGTCACGAGCGCATAGCCGCAATTACCACAACGGAAACGGCGCTCGCGTTAATTAAACGCCTTTTCCTGTTGTGCGCCGTACTCTTCCGGCTGTCACACCGAATCGCCAGGGTGGTGAGTCCTCGGTCCGACGCTATGTACGGGGCTTGCACATTCCGGCTACCTGGTTTGTTGCCTGAGCTTGGGGAAAAGGTAACCCCTTTAACGTCACCAGACCGCTAACGACGCATGTGCCATACGCCGTGTAACAACCAAATATGGAGGCCCCTACCGGACTTGAACCGGTGACCGTGCGATTATGAGTCGCCAGCTCTAACCACTGAGCTAAAGGGCCAGATTACTGTTAATTCCGCTTACGCTTTTTGCCAGGACCGCGTAAGGCTTTTGCTGCTTGCTCGACCCCATATGCAACCACCAGCAGAAATAAAAATGTCCACCAAGGGTTCTTGTCGGCAAACGTCCAAAATTCCATCATGTTCTCTATTTGGTTATTTCACCGGAACAAACGGAACAGCGGTATTACTGGTCATATACTGCGGTAGCGTTCCGTTCCATTTGTTGATCGCTTCCAACTCCATAACGCCGGGGTTCTGGCGCAGAGCCTCACCGCGTAAACGAATGGCATCAGCTTCAGCCTGGGCTTTTGTGCGAATGGCATCGGCCTGTCCGGCAGCTTCTGCGCGCAGCATGTTGGCTTCTGCTTCGCGTTGCTTGACTTCCTGCTCGCGTTGCAGAGTTTTCTGGTTCGCCGTGACTTTGGCATTAATGCTGTCGATAACGGTTGGCGGGTACTCCGGCTTGCCCACATATGAGAGGCTCATTACCTGAATACCGATGGGCGTCATTTCTTCCTGGATGTCTTTAAGAGCTGCATCCAGTAGTTCAGACTTGCCACCGTCGATAAATTTGTCGGTGGTCATTTTGCTGGCCAGTCGGTTAAGTGCGTCGGCAATCTTCTGGCGCAGGTCGGTGTCGGTAATGTCATCCACGCCTTTGCGGTAGGTCTGAAATACAGTTGTGACTTTTGCCGGATCAACCTTGTAAGCTACACCAATGTGGTAACCAATTGTTGTCCCGTCGCTCATTTGGAAGCTGAACGGATCATCATAGGTCTTCATTTGCTTAAAGGTCGGGAAGATATAAACTTCTGTGTTCCAGCCTGTCCAGTAGCGACCAACGCCAACTACTTCGCCGACACCTTTATCATCCCCCAGCTTATTTACTTTGATCCCTACATTGCCTGGTTCTACCCGGTCGCATCCGGTCAGACATAAAGAACCAAAAATAATCGCTGCACTAATCAACGTTTTTTTCATTAATCAATTTCCTGGTTTTTTCACGAAAAAAGACTACTGCAAAAGCCGGGTAAATGAGCGCGAGAAGGACTCCCAACAATACAAGTATTGTGCTGTCAGATGAGATCATATTTGGCAAAAGCCAAACATACAGAACCAGTGACACAATCAAACAGAGGACGACATAAATATATAACCGCACCCATAGCGTTCGACATTTGTTCGGATTGTTCTGCATCCTCTCACTCCATTATTTAACGAATAAAAAAGCTGCGGTGCCTGGTGCCTCCAGGTGACGTTAACCAGTTAACAATTAACGCTGGGATGTTTGACTTAACCACTAAGGAGGATTGTTTTAACTGTTCCGCGTGCGCTTAGCCGCATTCACCGCAATGGTAAGAGCACTTGGCTGGCTGGGCGGCGATGACGCCTGTACGCATTTGGTGATCCGGTTCTGCTTCCGGCATTCGCTTAATTAGCCAAATACTCTTAACGTTGCACTGGCGGAGAGTAATGGAATCGAACCATCATCGCTTGCGCAATGGGACGGTTTTCAAGACCGCTTGAGCACCATGCTCCCTACTCTCCCGTTATTGTGGCGACCGGTGCTGATCTCCGGCTTGCGGTTATTTCAGACTCTCACGGGCGTTTAATTGCCCCGCCGAACAGCTCTTTTCCGCAATAGCTGCAATGTCTTTCGCGCATCAGCCTGCGCATTCACCACAATGTTGAGAACACTGGTTGTCACGCTGCAACGCAACATTTATTCATAGATTGGGATATGACCCCGTTACGCCAGTGTTCTCAACGTTGTAGTGCCGGTTACGGTTCCGGCCAGGCCTCTTCCTCAACGGGGTGTTCTCCATACGGACTACCGTTTATTGGTCGTTCCTGCGGTTTATGTTGTGAAGCCAGATGCTTATCTTCTGGTTGCTTCAAAGAGCTGCACTTCATCACAACGGTAAGGGTACTTCGTAGGGATTCGAACCCTCTGCCAAGCACGGCGATCTCCGACGTCGCAAAATACCCTTACCTGTTGTGTTGGTGCCGGTTAACGGACTCGAACCGCTGACATCCTGCTTACAAGGCAGGCGCTCTACCAACTGAGCTAAACCGGCATTGGCGATGGTGGATGGATTTGAACCATCGACCCGTTGATTAACAGTCAACCGCTCTAACCGCTGAGCTACACCATCACTTGCCGGGTACGTCTCCGGCGAGGGCTTCCACCTCCGTATGCTTTTCGGCGCACCGCGCCCTGGCTGCAATTCGGTAACAGGGGATGCATAACCCTGGCTTCCAGCGTGATTAGCGCTTTCAGCATGACGGGATATACCCGTTACAAGAGATTCCCCCAGGATGCCATTAAGCAATGACTGTTACGCGGGAGGGACGTAACAGGTAAGGGCGCTGACCAGAAAGACCTGACCCTTCTCATTCATCTGGTTAATCACACCAGCGCCCTTGCCTGTTATGCCTCCCCGTTCCCTAATACACAGACGGGGACACTCTGCGGTCGATTTTTTGACGGGGGACGACTCATACCCCGTGGCGTCAGGCTTCTTAGGCCGCTACCATCATCAGATCATCGTTTGCATTTACTTTAATGGTCGGGTTCTAAACCGCCGCAAAGTCGTTAACCATGACGAAAACCCTAAAAAAGCCCACCCGAAGATGGGCAAATACGCTACATCTCACACAAGAAAGAAGCCGACTGCCTGAGCTAGATTCACTTTCAAATGCCCGCTGAAAGGGATCACAAGTCGGCTTCTTTCTTGATGCGGCACTCTCTCCGCCCGTCACCGCTCTGTCTCGGTTGTCGCGTTTGCCACGCCAGCCATAACGAGGTTTAAAGTCTTTTCACGTTCCCATCACTCGACTGCCGTCTGTGGCTGTTCGTTGCAGCGGGGGTGCCTCCCCCTGGGGATATCCCCGGCCTTACCCCATTCTTTCAAGACACAATGCAAGGCCACATCCGCATAGGTGCATTACCGCAACATTAAGGAGACTCAGGGCAAAAGGTAACCGCCACAAAAATCCCTATGCCTCCTTAATGTTGAAGATGTGCATTGATGATTAGATGCAGCATGTACCGTTACTCTCTGCCGGACCATCATCAATGAACACCTTAAAAAGACCTTCCGTGGCTCAACATGTATTGTCGTTTACTCCGCAAAGTGCTCTCTCTGAAACCACTTTCCGCACTAAACCTGTTGAACTTTGGTCTGCTCGGTGCCAAAGCGTGCTCTTGGTTTGCTATACTTTTCTAACACTTTAATTTGTTAATTGCTGGTAGGCAAACAATAACCAATAAGTGACTATCAAGCCCAGCAAGCGAAACGTGGGTACCGCCCACCAGCAAGGAAAATTCTATGTTAAGTCATCTTCACAATCAATACATTCGAATTGTGATTTTAGATTTCTAACACATTATTTCCCGTAAAGATCTTCTACACCCCCATTCTTCTTATCCCATTCGTTCGCCCATACCCGGCAAGCATCAATGATTTCCTGACGACGATCTCCTTGCATGAACGGAATGCTTTCATGGAAACAGCTTGGAATGCAGGCCACACTGAATACAGTATCAAACTCCGTCTGCTTGATTGCCTCCAGCGTCTCCGGACGCATTTTTAATTCATCGATTGGCGCATCCTTAGAGTCCATAATCCGGCGATATAAGCGCGGAAAATCCGTCTCCAGGTACGCCATAATTTTATCTGCGAGACATTCGTCTATGTCGGTATTCCAGTCCTTTTCGAAGCCCGGCAGGCGATAGTAAAGCGGCGTTCCCCATACCGATGGGATCACATCCATCGTTAACAGGCGATTAGTTCTGATTTGTTGATGGTAATTAGCCGTCAGCAGTGCTTCGCCACGCTGCCCAGTTTCCGCAACCAGGCCGTGCGGATACTCATGGATGTAGGCAATGGCATCCCTTCCATCATACATAAGTGGAAATGTCTCTGGTCTTTGTCCCATGCCACAAGCACGGTTCAGATCGTGACCAAGCTGTGAGCACTCTCGCTTTAATGTTTCGATAATGCTCTGCGCTGTAGCCAACTTTTTACGCAGTGTGACGCCTTCGCCTTGATAATCAATGCATTGCTGATTGAGCTTGGTTAAACGCTCTTTTAGTTCCCGGCGCTCTCTTTTCAGCGTGCGGTTATCCTTCTCCGCAACATCCAGCCGCTTTGTCAGGCTGGGCGGATAGTCTTTTTTGTAACGGTTCAAATCGGCTTCGGCAGATTTACGCAGTGTATTTGCCTGTTCAAGACGCGCTTCCAGATTGCCGATCTCATTACGCATATTCGCGGCAAATTGATTAACTGCATCACCCAGGCTTTCAACTGTCGCTGATACGCCTGTGACTTGTGAAAAACGGATCAAGCCATCATTAACGGCTTGTTGGTATTCCTCAAACTGATCCACCAGCTTATTGTAATCAACTGCCCCATCATCAAGCAGCTTGTTGATTTCCGCCACCAGGTTATCTGTAGTGGCAATGACACTCTCGTGCAGTCGCTTTGACAGGTCATCACCCGGATTCCGTTTCTGTATAAGAGCGATTTGTGTGCGCAGCGTTTCAATTGCTGTCGAGATAATTTCCAGATTAGAAGTATCAGTGTGTTGACTCATTGCTGTTCCCGTTACTTTGTTAAATTAGTTTTCTAACATATTTTATTAGTTTGATGACGGTATCGGAAGATGCAATAAACAAAAAACCCGCTAATTGGCGGGTTTTTATGCAATTACTGTGTTGCAGCCTGATAAATAAGATACGCGATAAATACAGGTACGATGGCCCATTGCAGCAATGAAAGTAGCCTCATTACTGTTATTGGGGTAACTCCATCCACGTATTGTTTCTCTGACATTTTCCCTAACCAACTAACCGACAACAGTGCCGAGTTTTCACCCAATTCCAGCTCTCTGAGAGCTTCACGGATTAACGGCGCTGTCACAGCCTTAACCGGTGTGCTCAACGTGATACTCCGCGTCCTCCCCGCATCGTCAGCGAACGCCAGACTCACATAATATTTTTTGCTCAATGTACAAACTCCCAATCATCAGCGCTTGCACTTTCCGGGGTTATGTGAACCTTATCGCCAGTAACAATATTGCGAGCTTCAAAACTTCCATTGATACGTTTCGAGATCTCAATACATAGAGCCTGCTGCCATGAGCGACGACGAGCGATAGCATTAGTTCCTGCAGGGATAAGTTCTGCCACGTTAAGTAAACGCAAAACGATTTCTCCGTTTAATCAAGACAAACATACTCCGTGATAGCTTTTATGGCTTCAGCGGCACTGCGCGCCTCAAAGCAGTAGTAACCGGCTTCTGTGAGGCGAGTCATCCAGACGAGTTGTTCGGGAGTCAGGCGATTTCTCCCATGTTTCATCTCAATGCGCATTCCGTGGTATCCCCCACAAGCAAGGTCTATAGAAAGATCGGGATATCCCTTCTTTTGGCCCTCTGCCACCATTTTTATTGCCGTCCTTATGCCTCGCAGGCCACCGTTTGGAGTGGCGTGAGTATGCTCATACACATAACGCATATTGCGATACAACCAGTCCAGGACGCGAACCTGCTCGTAATGCTCATGGTTCCTTTTGATTAGATCTGGGTTTTTCTCCAGTTCTCTAAGAGCTGCGGCATGTGGGGATGTTTCAGAATATTCACTGCGACGCCTTCTCTTTCGCGCTATTTTTCTAACAAACCCATTGATAGTAAATATGCGAAATAATAACAACAACATTAGATTTGTAAAACAAGAGAGATACTACTCAAGGATGGTCTATATGCAACAGGTCGGATTTGCTTTTAGAGTAAAGAGTGACCTTAATCAACAAGGAGGGTAAATCGCATGGCATTTACCCAACCTGTTATTTTTAAAGGTTTATTTTATCCTGTTCGGATAATTCTTTGATTGTCTTGTCGATTGCGATCAACCAACCTTCATAGGTTAAATCATCAACAAGTTCTACCAACTTATCATCGGTGTGAGGAAAGTATATCCAGCTCCAGTTCGCAGGGTTTTCTGCTTTTCGCAGCGTAAAAACCTTCTTGTATCGGTGGAACTCAAGGATATACCCCTTCGATATGGAATATTCCTTTAGGTCTTCGACCGTAAACCTACGATTCTTTCGCATGGCTACCCCATGATTCGATATTTCTCTATAGACTCGTCGTAACTTGTGTACACGTATGGCTCTGTATCATCGGCATAAGGTGCGACTTCCAGAGCATGAACAGGATTGTATACCGCGTCATTTTCCAGGCGATCGCTCGAATACAGATGCCCAGCCAAAACCGTAAGCGCCGGGCGACTCATTTTGTAGATCTCTGCCACATCACTATCTACAACTTGTCCAAATGATATGTCGCCGCGCTCCAGCAATAACGTTTTAAGCGCAGGCCACCACGGCCCATAAAGGTGATAAAGCTGTGGATCTCGTTTCAGCCTTTCCACCATGCCATTCAGATATGCATCCAGAAACGCCTCTTCACTCCTGCCATTGAGCGCCTGCGGCAAAATGTCCTCAAGGTAGGATTCCGTCGGTTTTACAGTGTCAATTAATGTCGTCATTCAAATTCGGCCCCAGTTGGGGCCGCTCCTTATCTGTTAGGCCGCATCGGCGATTATTTTACGCAGTTCATCTACCGAGTAACGCGTAGATACCATCCATGCAGGACGGTCAAAGTTCACATCAGCAACCGGGTTTGCTTCAAAATTCCAGAAACGCCCGCCAATCTTCTTAATCGCGTCTTTGGCGTTCCGTATTGTCGAGGAACCTGGTTGGTCGGCAATGAGATAAACCGCGCCAACGTCCTCGCTGACGCTCCACCAGCGCCCGCGAACACGCGCCTTAGCGCGAATCGGCTTATCATTAACCACAATGATATAGTCATCATTCGCCGCTTCATCAGCTCTGGCTTCAGCCACTGCCGCCTGCTCTTCTCTTTTGCTTTCAGCCTGCTCAAGCCTTTCTGCGATCTCTGATTCGGTGGCTCCGCCGTTTTTCAGCGATACATAGTCTTGCCACGTTGCCGATTTGAGCGCATCTGGTAACTCATTCACATAGTCCCCGTCTTTCAAAGCACGAGCACGGCGGACAGCCATTTCGACCAGGCGGTTAACGGAAACAGCATCAGCAAAATCGTCCTTACTAATGTGTTTTTCATCAAATGCATTGATGACAGCCCCCACCTTAATCCACTGCGCTGCTGGCGAATCCAGAGGATTATCGGCCTGAACAATGGCTAATTTCGCTCCATCGACACCATTATTAGCCAGCTGCTCCAATGCCGACCAGCCATCGGCATCGCTGAGTGATTTATATTGCTCAAACAATGCATCGCGCCAGGCCACCAGCGCAGCTCGTGTTTTCTCAATTTTCGCCGTAATTTTCGCGGCCTTCACCTGATTAAACATCCGTTCAATATCATCGATATTGCTAAAGGCTTTCATCCTGCCCTGGAATAAACGGTATGCCAGCACGGTCCTCCAGAATGATTCCAGACCTTCTCCGGACGGTTTGCGGAACAAGCTAAGAATATCTTCAGAAGTGACTTTATTAAGCGAACGACCTGACAGACCACGCCCAGCCATCCAGTTTTCGAACTCCTGGGCAACATCATCCATCGTTGCCTGTGCGCCCCATGCCTGCATTCCCTGGATGTAATCATACCCATACAATGCCTGGAGGAATCCCTCGCCGTCCACGATATTCAGCGGGTTATCACTGGCTTGTATTTTTGCCACTTCACGCTTCAGCGCCTCGTCGTTGCCATCAGGATATATCCATCGCTCAGGTGCTATATCCGATGCTCGCCCGATTTTTTGGCCTATCACGCCATCATAGGCCGATGACAGCGCGATCTGACCATCATCTGTGCGATATGCCCAGTATTTAATAGCTGACCCACCGCCCCATGCATTACCAGGTTTACCAGCAATAACATTCATTACCCCATTGCGAATAGCATCATAGAACTGATCGCGAGTAAGTATTGTTGATAGCTGGTGGCACTGAACACCTCGCGCAGCCGTTGCGCGCGATTCAGCTACCCCCTCTTCAAAAGTTACCGCTTCAATCACAGAGTCAAACGGCAATGTAACGATTGACCCCGGTGCTCGAGCGTAACGACTTGCTCTATCCAGCCAGGCGATACGGCAGAGGTATTGTGCTTTTTCACCGTCAATTTTTTCCACCCGGACAATCGCTGTTGTTTCGCGATCATCAATGACTGCACGGTAATAACTACCTTTATGCAACAGGATATTCTTGTCAGTGCGCATATATTCCTGTGGGTTCTGAATAACATCGATACTGATATCCAGCACACCAGACTTAATAGCGCGCTCCACATCACCACGAGAGCGTTTCATTATGGTATCCGCGTCTTTTGCCCTGGTGATCGCAAACCGCAGCACCCGCGCACGTTTTCTGTAGCTACTCAACTGCTCAAGTGCGTATTTTTGCCCATTCCTGTTCGTACCCGCTTTTATCAGGTCGTCAAGATTTCGCTGGTAATACTCTATCTGTTCCATCGCGCTTTTCAGTTCTGTCTCCATCATGCCGATATCTTTTCCGGCGGCGTTTGCCGCTTTCAGGTAGATATCGAGAGCATTGTTGGCCTCGCGCTGTGCTTTCAGTTTCAGACGTTCTTCACGCTCTTGCGCCTGGCGAGCCATGATTGCGCGGCGTTCTTCCGGGTTTGCCGCCAGCATAATGGCGCGTTCATCAGCATCATCCGCATCACCATTGGCGATCTCTGACATGTCGGAGGTCATCACCATCTTGATCCAGTCTTTCTTACGTTTAAGCGTATCCAGACGGAAGTCATCGAATGTGCCTTTGCCACAATAGTAGTGAACATTGACCTTCTCTTGCGGTGACCCTACGCGCGCACCGCGACCATTTCGTTGGTCGATACTGGCTGGTGTCCAGGGTAGTGTCAGGTGGTGGATATCGGTTGTCCCGATGTGCAGGTTAATACCTACTTCAGCCTTCTTGTTACAGATTATGATGCGCGTGCGACCTTCGTTATAGTCGGCGGCAATACCTTCCATGCCCTCAAGGCCAGCATCATTTTTAGCTGAGAGATAATCCTCATATTGGGCAAGTTTGCTGTAGTAGGTTTCCCATGCCCCTTCTTTGTATTCACCGTTTTTATTCGGAGTAGGTTCAGTCGGTTTATTCACCTTCTTCAGCTTGATGCCGCCAGCTTGGCTAACGGTCGTCGCATTGATAATGCCTATCTCCTGCTCCGGCATTTGCAGTGCACTGGCGATAATACGGCGCAGCTTCTGGTGCTGGGCTTTTTCATCAATGAAGACAATTTGTTTACCGTTCTTCAGACCTTCACGAAGGTTTTCGATCAGCGCGGCATACTTCGGTGGGATGGGGTGTGATACCTGCTGCAGATCAATCCCGGCGGCAGCAATGGCCTTCAGTATTTCAGCTTCCAGTTCAATGCTGGCGCGTATTTCAACATGCGCCGGATGTTCACTAAAGGTGGTCTTCACTACCTTGCTGGTACGCGTACTGACCAGTCCACCAGCGCCGTCTTCTTCGGCCTCGTCTGCATCATCTGCCACTTTACCGCCTGCGACTTTTGGCAGGGCATCAGCAATAGCTTTTACCTTGTCTGCAAGCTCAACGGGGAACTGGAATGTAATCGCACTGGCATACAGATCCGGATCTATAGCAACCTTATCCATGTCGCGGATGATGGAGAAGATGAAATCATCCGGTTTGTCGTTAGTGATATGCCCGTTTTCATCGACTGTCAGCTCATCATTGCGACTTAACTCCTGAGCACGCTTACGAAGCTCTTCATAAGCAGCCTCCTGCTCCCCTGTCATCGGGATCTGCAAGGTGTTCTCGATGATATCGGGAATTTTAACCGTCGCTCCGACATCTGCGGCAGTCTTCAGAGTGGTCCAACGGTGGAAAATACCACGCAGACCATCAAGGTTCTGGAAGCCCACCAGCCCCTGCTTCTCTTCCACCTCGCCGGAAATTTTCTGAACCTGAACTGTGGCTGTTTTGCCGAACACGCGAACGAAATCATCCGGCGTAACAATACCCATGCGCATCCACTCTTCCTGCGGAATGACAGTAGACAGCATGTTGAAGGCATCAATCGGACTGTTCACCAGCGGAGTTGCCGTCAGCATGACTACACCACGCCCGTTGTTGCGTTTCATCATGTACGCAGCTTTTACAGCCATGTCGCGGGCCATCTTGGATACTGCCGGGTTAGGCAAATATGCCAGTTGTCCCGCTTCACGCCCGGCATTAAAGGAGTTGCGGTAGTTATGCCCCTCGTCGGCAATCACGCTATCGAAGTTCATATCCTCAAAGTACGGGATATTCTGCTTCTTCGTTGTACCGGTATTCGCGGCCTGATCCTTAATCTTGTTCTTCTTCTGCGCATCACGGTGTTTACCGGAGGCCAGGTCAAGACGCCCCATTTCCACAGCATTAAAGACAGCTTGCTGTGAGTTCTCCTCGATGGTTTTTTCTCGTAGCGGGATAGACGCGAATTGTTCTTTTGTCATGATGACCGTTCGCCAATTTGACGACGGGATCATGTTCATGCGCTGAACGATAACGGCGCTGGCGGACTCTTTCACAACATTTCTGGTAAGAGGCTGCCCGTTACTGTCGAGGCGTGGTTCGCCATTTTCATCAAGCACTGGCGCGGTAAGAATATTTCCGCCGTCATCACGAACTTCATCCAAACCGATAAACATCATATTGGCGAAGGCATCAGCACTGTAGAAACTCTGTGCCTCGTGATACCAGTTCTGATAAACCGCCTTCGGAACAACAATACACGTGCGTTTAGTGCGACCTGTTTCGAAGTTATACGCCTCAAGCGCAAGCGCGGTCGTGGTTTTACCCAGCCCGGTACCAAATCCCATGATGCCACGCCCATCTTCTGACAAGCGGCGAACTTCTTCATTCTGATAAGTCAGAGGAATGCGCTTTCCACTAATCCCTTCCAGGCCTAGCGGTGCGTCAGAATGTGTGAACGGAATGAAACCATTGAATGCGTCGTTATAGTCACGGGCTATCTGATCCGCCTGCGGGTGGGTGCGTAACCAGTCGTTAAAGCTAACTTCCAGTTGAGCAATTTTATCCAGGTACTCGTTAGCATTCTGCCCACGCGGTTTAACACCGTTCAGGTAGTTTTCTAACTGGTTCAGGAAGCCGTCTTTATTGTTGGCCTTCTTGAACTCATTCCCGTTTTTGCCGTTTACGGTTCGTAGCTGATAGCCGGTAAATACACCGTCCTTACCTTCGTAATCGTCCGGAGATACCAGAATGCCATCGACGACCTTCAGATCAGGTTCAGTGTACTTAAACTCGTCATAGCCCTGCTCTGCCAGGAACTCTTTTATCAAGCGGCGATCCAGCCAGCGGGCATTCAGATTAACGGTGACTTTATTTAGTGGCGTGAAAATGCGTTTCTCTTCGATTTTCGCCAACTGACGCTCAAAGTTCGCTTTCTGCTCACCTGTTGACGCATCACGCCAGCCCACCAGCAGTGCTGTTTTGGTTGCAACATCGCCGCTGGTGGCGCGGTCCATCGGCAGCAGACAGCCATACCCATCAATAGCGATATCATCAAATTTCGCCAGGTATTCAAGGGCCGCGTCGTCGTCCTCTGGCAGTTCACCAGCAAACGCCTCACGAAAGTCGCCCAGCGTTATAGGATTAAGGGCTACATCACTAAAAAGATGTGCTATCACTTGTTCAGGACGCGTAAAGTCAATACCGGCAGCACCATCCGTTACATCAAGTCGCCCTGCCAGAAGGTCAGAAGTGGAACCATCCTGTTTCACATTGCCAGTGAACGTCATCCAGTTTTTAGCGCCAGCTTCAGCAAGCCCATTCAGCTTAATCGCGTGCGGTGGTCCATACTTCGCAACTTCTGCTGCCGCCAGGCGGGATGCATCTGCCAGTTTGTCATCAACGTTCACCCCCAGGTTACGCAAATCAAGTGCCTTGTTGATCAACTGACCTATCAGTGCACCGCGCATAACGCGCTCCCTGTCTTTTTCTCGCTGCTTGCCAGCAAAGCGAATCATTGCTGCCACTTCATCACTGACAACCGATGGATAGTCAGACGCGATCGCCGATATCTGGTCCCATGACAAAGCCAGAATGCCATTTGTTGACTGAAACGCGATCTGCAGATCGCCAAACGTCGAAACACCATATCGACTTACATCAAGCGCGGAGGATTTGGTTGTCGTGTCCTTAACCCATTTCAGACCATCAAACTCATGCCAGATACCGCCTACAAGGCGTTTATCGCCCACTTTCGCGCCCTGCCATGCCTGAGTAGTTACGCCGAGCAAATCCCAATTGATGCGACTATCAAAGCGACGAGATAGCGCGGTTTTCATCGACTCATTGGATACACGACCGTCTTTTTTCACCACCAGGGTATTGCGGAAGCTGGTACGTTCCATGTCGCCGTAAACAAATCGCTTCCCTTCGGTTGTAAACCATTTTCCTTTGAGGAAGGTATCCCAAAGGACGTTTGCCGATTTGAGCGTCGAATCATCCGTATCGGGGATCATCTCCAGGAAGGCTTCCGGGTGTTTACGCAATACCCATACGTCCACCACGGTATCTGTACCTGATTCACTGAACGTACCGGAAGGCATACGATGCGCGCCCAAAAATTCCGCTTTACGGCTGACTTTATCGCGCAATTTTTTATATTTCGCACCATCGGTCATGCCATTCGGCACCACCAATACGATAAGCCCACCAGGCTTAACCTTGTCGATCGTGCGCAGCACAAAGTAATTGCCAACGTTCTTCTCGTTTGCATATGCCGGATCAAGCCCGGCGACACCGGAACGCCCTTCACCAAACGGTACGTTACCAACAGCGTGATCATACATTGCGTCTTTCGCCGCCAGCGCCTCAAACGCCCCGATATTCACATCGTCTTCCGGGTGCAAAAGCTGGTTTATTCGACCGGAAATCGGAGACAGTTCGGCGCTGGTCATTATAATGCCCTGTCGTTTTGTCTCCTGGAAAATACCTGTGCCCGCTGATGGTTCCAGTACGTGCCCGCCATCAATACCGTAGTCAGCAAACAGATCCCATATACCTTCAGCCATAAACTGTGGCGTGTAGTATTCGTATTGGCTGCCCTCACCATCTGTCAGGCCGCCTTCACCGGTATACCCGGCAAGAATCTGACGTTGTTCGTCAGTTAATTTCGCCCCATCGAAGCCGGGCGGAAGGGAATTAAGAAGATTTACTGCGGCATTGTTTGCTGCCCGGCGTGTTTTCTGAATACTGACGCCATCGGCTTTCCTGACGCCAAAGGTCGCAACAGCTCGTAATTTATGCAACCGACTAACAATTTCAATCAGTTCGCCTAAGCTGGAGGCTTCACTGATTGAATGAAGTAGTTTGTCCAAAGGATTTCCCCCTCTAAACCGTAAAAATTCCGCTATGCGGTACGGTTGAGAGGGTATGGAGAATGTTATTTTCACGGGGACGATACTACCGTCAAAATCACATACTCCCCATAGTTTGCCTACTTATTAACCCATGACCGGGAGAAAAATATGGCAAACATTGAACCTCGCTGGCTAATTGAAGCCCGTAAGCACATTGGCCTGACTGAAATAAAAGGCGCTAAACACAACCCTGAAATCGTTCAGTTCTGGCGCGACATCAAGCGCGGCGGAATTAAAGACGATGAAACGCCGTGGTGCGCAGCATTTGTCGGTGCAATGCTGGAACGTGTAGGCATCCGCTCAACAAGATTTGAGTCGGCAAAATCCTATCTGGATTGGGGCGAGAAATTAGATACACCGGCATACGGATGTATCGTTGTATTTACCCGCGTAGGCGGTGGGCACGTAGGCTTCGTTGTCGGACGCCGCGCCAATGGCGATCTGCTTGTCCTGGGTGGGAACCAGGGGGATGCGGTTAATATTCGCGCATTCCCAACATCAAGAGTGTCTGGCTATCGCTGGCCTGCTGGCGAACCACGCAATACCGCTCTGTTACCAGTCGGAGACGCAGCAACCTCAACTAATGAGGCATGAAAAAAGCCCCGGCCAGGCCGGGGCATCACGCTTCAAGTCACGATCCAATCATTACCGACTATATCAGCCGTCGATAAATCAACTTCCCGGATCTGGAGTCCATTAATACAAAACCATCCGGTAGTAGAGTAATTATCAGGCCAGGCCCATACACCAACACTCCATGCTTTACGGCGGCACACTTCAGCATGTCCTTCCCTGATTTTTTTTACCGCCTGCATGATGTCCATCACTCACCTCCCCAACCGATCACCTGGAATTGCCCCATTTTGGGGTGATACCAGCGTTTTCCTCGGTGTTCAGCCTCCGACATCATCCGGTTAAAAGCATTCATGAAGGGAGATAAGGCCACGATGGAACGACGCGACAATACCCCCTCTGGAGTTAAAAACTCATGTGTATCGGTGGGAATCCGGTAAGCGTTAACCAGGTTGCGACATTTGGCTTCGGTCAGGCCGCATTTTGCCGCCAGCTGGCGGTAGCCAATGTAGCCTTCCGGCATGTTGCCCTTCTTGATTTGCTCGACGGTTTCTACCACCTGGCTAACCTTTGACTCAACAACATGAAGCCGCTTTTGCTGCTGAACTGCATTTGCAGCCATTGCGGCGATCATCTCTATTTCGGTCAACGGCTGGCGTGCTTGTTCTTCCAGTTCGCGCCAGCGGTCCACCAGCCGGGCAGTAAACTCAGGACAAAGCTGTGCGACTACAATGATACTGTCTCGTTTGCCTTGCTCGTCGCTAAATCGGAACACCTGAATTAATCGAGAACGCCCCATTACATCTATTTTTGGTTCATCCTCAATTTGAGGACGAACAATAACGCCGGATTCGGCTAATGTTTCAATGGTACGCTTCACATTGTCATGACGTTTTCCCACCAGCTCCGCGATCTCAATGCTGGTCATTGATGGCTTTTCAAGAATGCAGATATCCATCAGTGTGCCTCCGCAATTCCGGGATTGGTAATATTGCGATACCAAGGATTAGTGTTTGGTTGTGATGAAGTAGAGAAACGGCCAGTCAGGACGCCATGTTGATCAGGGATCAGAGAACGGGCTTCTTTTTCAGTTGCGGCAATTGCGAAGTGATCGCAGTGTTTTTGCAGGGAGTGGAAACGCCAGATAAATTCCGGGCGCGAGCAAGGATTGGCATTAACCATAGTTACGGCCTCATTCGTAGGTTTAACAACCTGCGCACCCGCTGCTAAACGGGTGGCAGGACGTGACGGGGTTAGCAGACTGGCACGAATGAAACCAGCAGGCCGAAGCCTCCCCATCACGCCCCACCATAATTCGGGCGTAACGTGGTTTTACGGACACAAAAATACCGCAATATCGGATATCTGCGGTTGTCCGCATTCGTATTCAGGCTGCTAAACCCGGTCGCAGAATTTGCTACGACGACATGAATATAAGCCTGAAAACATGGAAGATCAACTAAAAATTTCAGCAATGGATGACTTCAGTCGATGATGCAGATCATACATTCCGATTTAGAAACAGCAAATTAATTTTCTAACACAAATTATTGAGCGAGCATTTTCCGATCATTGGGATGTTTTGTAGACGCACAGGTCATCCCCTAAAGCCAGCCGGGATTGACCAATCCTCACGGTCAAATTCAGACCGATAGCCACGCTGTTTCATCAGGTCAAAGGCTTCACCAATGGTTGCACACCCCTGGGAGCCAGAATAATCCATTGAGAAATCCAGGGCACTGGATTGTTTAGGCTTATTCACTGCGGTAGCGGCACTACGTATCCATGCAAATTTTTTTGCCAGCTTTTCAGCGGTACGATACAGAGCCTGCCGTTTTGCGTGCCCCTCGTCTGAACGACGCTTTGCAGCTCTCGCTTTTGCCGCCGCCAGGCAGTGGTTGGTATGTTCTTCCCTGATTACTGGTTTTTTATCCAGCACCACGTTATCCGTTTGAGAACTATCTGCTGGTGAAGCCTTTGGCTGAACCGCGCATGATCTTTCTCTTCTTTTGGCTATAGAGTGACTCTTATTTTCTATTGGCTGTTCATTTTGAACATGGGGGGACTTGTTCAATTTGAACAGGGGGGTCCCAGTTTCAAAAAAATAACGAACCTTTGAAATCAACTGCTTAACCAGTTTTGTGGCGTTGGCAAATTTGATGCCCTGCTTACCCCCTATCTCCATTGCTACATGAATGAAGTGGAGAAATTGTGTCGTAAACCGATATACGTTACACACCTGGGCATTGTTATTCGCTACCTGATGTTGCTTAACAAGCATTCCGCACTTCGTCGCTTCAGCAAATGCCCGGCGCACAGTAGAAATACTGCGTCCTGTAATCTCGGACATATCAGCATATGAGCGACGGATCATGTATTCATCGGTAGACCCTGCCAGGTTGGCGAACTCGGCAATAATGGCGCTATGTGAAGGGGAAAGAAGACCGCTATGACGAGCAAAAAAACTCAACTGATGACCTTTGATTTTTTTGTGGTATTCAGTGTTGTTTTTATACTCAGAAGTGTTGAAAGTTACTGAAACTGAATTTAAAATACTCACCAGATAGTTCCGTGAAAAAATCTATCTACCGTATAAATCTATGGCAGTGGATTTATACACCCAAAAAGCCGCTTCTCAGCGGCTTTTGCTTTTTTGGCAGTCGCTACCGGAGCAGTGACCGCGATCCTACTCGATCCCATCCACCAGGATCAACAGTGTATATAAATACACTATGTTAGAAATTTAACTTAACAAGGCGATTACCCCCTTCTGGAAACGAAGAGTAACGGGGTAGTGTTTTTGTTCTCCTTCGGTGATAACTCTGGTTCTTTCTTGCCTGATACCGGTAAGCCATAAGTAGCATTTGCCCCAAGAGATTCAAGCATCGCAGCCACTATGCGGGCATCATCTTCAGACTGCATACGGCAGAGCGCCCGGCGCTGTTCTGCGCTGATAAAAACAGGCATTTCCTGGATAGCGTCACGCAAAATCCGGCGGCATTGCTTTGCATTTTCCCCCTGGCTTTCCATCATCGCTGTTTGAGCGCGCAGCTTATCTCGAAGCTGTATGTTTTCCACTTCAAGGAGCATCAATTCTGATTCCAGGGCTTCACGATGTGCAGATTCGAGCATGGCTTGCTGATTTTTCATTGCTGAAAAGTGGTGAACCAGATCCGTAGCAGCGTTATCGGTAAAACCTTGTTCGATAAGTGCTGCATGAATAGCCGCATCGCGCTCTTCTGCTGATTCAAGCATCAGGCTTTTCTTGTCGAGGCTGATATAGTTAGGCACAGTTACGTAATCAAAGCCGTGGAAAGACTTTACCAGGGATACCGATGAATCTGGACCAGATGTAGCCCACGACCAACCACCAGCACCAGAATTAATCATGCCCTGAACAATACGCCCGGTGTCTGTATCCAGTATTTCCTGCGTATGCGTAACAATGCCGTTGTCGTCAATCGAAATGTCGATAGTCCTGTTTGACGGCACGTTCTCCAATACAACAGGCTTCCCATCTACCATCACAACAGAGACTTCCGGCAAGTTCAGGCTTTTCGTTTTGTTATAGTGCATCGCCCGGCGACCATGACCGTAATAACCATACATCTCACCCAGCGCGATACGCTCTTTTGTTTCTGGCGAGTTGAATGTGTCTCGTACCGACTGAATGACGTAATTTCGGTTGTTCTGCGGTGTGTGTTTGCGGATTTTCTCTACCAGGGAGAAGCGATCCGTAACAGTATTCAGTGATTGCATTATTTCCCTCCGGTTAATTGCTCATCACAAATTTTGCAAAGTTTATTAACTGTTCTGGCGTCCAGTTTTCCGGATCGTCACCGGACGACAACGGCGCGGATTCGTACATACCATGCTCGCTGTTTTGCTCTGATTCATTCGCCTTAAACTCTTTGATCATGGTGTTGAGAGTGTCATCGTCGATGTGCAACTGCTCGGTGAACAGATAACGCATAAACGCGTCACTACCAGCCAGTTTCGGGTTGTTCTGGATCTGGTCCATAATTTGGGAGATGACAGCAACAAAGTTGGCGCGTGCATCCAGTTCTCGGTTTTCCTCTTCCTGGATAGCAGTGTTCATTGAGTTGAATTGCACGTCATAAGGGCGGTTTGTTTCGGTGTAAACCTTGCCGTATTTATAAGCGAGGTGAATGTCCAGAAGCCGATAAATAGTTCGCTGGGCGGCCTGTCTGATCCAGTTCGCACGCAATGCAGCCTGGATAGCAGTTTGCTGCCAGCCGCCTTCTCCAAGCCCTCCGCTCATCTGATCAGCCCAGCCAAGCATTGTTGCGTCAATGCCGAGGCTTGCAGCAAGCTGCCGGAGGTGAAACATAACGTCTTCGATACCACTGATATCTGCGGGTATGGATTGCGTATCAATGGTGATGCCGTTCTTCCCGTCTCCCATAACAGGTATCAGATGGTTAAGCACAGTCGGAATAGCGTTGGCATTAATCGACCTTTTAGCCACCAGGTCACTATGACGCTTCAATGCCTGGCTGACGCCACGCGTATAGTTCGCCGCATTAACCGGGTCCAGTGTGTTCGTCGTAAGAGCAATCAGGCGGTCAATTTTGGCTGCATTATTTCGCGTTGATTTCAGCGCGGCGAGCGAAGCACATAAATTAAGGTAAGGTTCATAGCTGTATTCCAGGAATGAAGTTCCGTAATTCTGCGTCTCCATTAACGGCTTATCAGCCTGATCACTTAACAGTGAGTACCCTTTTGTGCCGTAGCTAACCGGAATAACTTTATGCTGTGGCGTCCAATAGGGATTTTTCATGGAAACCAGATTCCACGGTTCGGTTATTACTCTGCGCAAACTATGCGTATCCAGAATGTAATCACCACTGAAACCTACCAGCTGGCTACCACGATAAAACTCTTGGACGAAGTGTGGCAGAGTGTAATAACTGGACTCAATGCCTGTTATCCCCCTGCCCTGTTCAGCATAAGGTCGGACATAAGACACCCCAAAGATAGCCATAATCATGGCCCATGAAGGAAGTCCGTCATTAATCATCGCTCCCAAATCAGCGGTTAACTCTTCACATCTACTTACTGCCTCGGCATCGGAACCATCCTTTGGCGAAAGGATGAATGCTTGTCCGGTTTTTTTTGAAGGCGCAAGCGCATGTGCAATGTGAATGTTTAAAGCCGTCGAGATAGTCGGGCTTTTAGCCATCGTTTCCAGGATGTTGTACTTTTGCAGGCGCTCGCCGGGCAGTTCAGCGGATAAAGAAATTGAATCTGCTGCACTCGTCATGCCATCGCTGTTGCTCCCCAGTATACCTGGACGTAAAGCAGACAGGCCGGAACGAGCAACGACACTATGCCCGCTCGTAAAAACGACCGGATCGGCGGGCGTAACATCACCACCGTTGAAGGCTTTCTTCAATGCTGACAGAAAGCCTTTGTTTTTGTCTTTCGTTGCCATGAATCACCGCAAATTGTTTCCAGTTTTGCGGCAGCATAATCAGTATGTGATTTCAGCGGTTGGTTTAGTTTTCCATACTGCAATTATTTAGAACTGTAGAATTTTCAAACATAGCAAAGTTCAGACCTTTCCCTTCGCCAAATTCACCCTCAATTTCATCAGATACAGCAGACAAAATACGACGCAGATCAACATCGCCACCGCCGAACATATCGCCCAATGCCTGTTGTTTATGAGTCAGCTCGTCGTTGATTTTTTGCGCCATTTTTTTGAATGCGGCCCCCATACGCTTCGCACTGCGATTATTTGCTACGATGAATAGCGCCAATGCCTCAGCTTCCGGTGTACTGTCGCCGAATAACCCCCTTTGGGCGATCACTTCTTCAACGGCCTGACCGTTGTCTTTGGCTTCACGTACAAGATTAATTGCTTCCTGGAGTGCTGCTATCGCCTGTGTATCCAGGCCATTAACCTGCTCTATACCGTCCACTAAGCCTGTTACTGCGTCATGGTGAGCGTCGCCAGACAGCGACTGCATTTGCGCAAAATCGCTGGCTGCCGTATTTAATGCGGTCAGGATATTACGCATTTCCGGATCTGGCTCTTCCGACACCAGCCGAACAAGCCTTTCATCCTTGTACGCTTTGGCAAAAATTGCATTCTGGATGCGATCGATAAGCTGTTTCGTGGGACGCCCATCGGCAGTAAGCAAGCCTGCCGTCGCTGTATCGCCAATTTCGCGCAAAAAAGCACGAATAAACGCATCATTGGACCGCGCCAGCAGATTTCCATCATCTGAAGGATTAAATAGCGCCATGACGCTCTCAGTGAGAAATTGCGCATCCGCATACGCTTTTTCACTTGCTGCCATCTCTTGCAGATCGCTAATGTTTGAATCGCGGGCAAATTGAGCGCGGTCTACATCTGTGAGTCTTTCTCGCACCAGTACGGGCATAGACATTTGCGAAATTTCGTCAGGATTCAGACCAAACTCTTTCGCATGGTCGATCAGGTACTGACGATACTCATCCGCCTGTCCTTGCTCATAGGCACGCCAGATACCCATACTCCTTCCGTTGCCGGATTCAACAACGTTGTCCGGACCAACTATCGGCGCTCCGTGGCTGCTCATACCGGAATCCGTTAATTGTGCCGGGCGTAAATTAGAGGCAATACGGTTAACCTGGAGTTTGCTGGATAACCGGGTACGATCTCGTGGTTGGAGTTCTTCCGGGAAGGCCGGGTTAATCGTACCGTCAAGGTTGTTCGAAATGATCAGACTGCTGGCATCAACGACCTTAAAAGCCGTCTTTACCTCTGCACCTTTGCTGGTGACTACGTAGCTACTTCGCCCCAGGCGTGTTTCTTTCCTCTCTAATGAAGAAACCAGAGCAATGACGCTGTTAATATCTGTGGCCCCGGAAAGCGCAGAAGTAACTGATTTGTTCAAAATACACTCCAACTATAGAGAAAGCTGTGAGTGTAAAAAGTGTGTGATTTATGTGAGAACAGATAAGTGAAAGGGGCATTTCAGCCCCTTTTGATTACCCGGCATAACCGTTAGCTTTCACCCAGCTTATGGTCTGCTCTTTAGCCTGCTCCAACGTAAGGAACTCGCCAACATAGTTTGAGATCCCACGCAGCGCATCAATAAATTCCATTTGTGTGGACTTTGTGAAGACACCGCCCAGGAAGTCAGTCACTATCTTAGGGGCTTCATCTACAACAGGATCAGTCTGTTGTTGCGGTTCCGCTGCCGGTTGCGCGGCAGTCCCCAGGCCCAATTTCAGCATCACATCAACAATCTGCTTACCAATGGTGACGCGTTGCAATACTGGCGCAGTTTTCTGCGCCTGCATTAGATCTGATAGCTCTTTACCTAATTTCAGGCGGTCTAAAACAGAGATGGTCATTAAGCACCTCCCTGCTGAATTTCAGCCAGAATGTTGATCAGGTAGTCAACTGCTGCACCAACAGTGGCTTCGTTCTCGTCGTATCGACCTGCACTGATTAGAGCGTTTGCTGCTTCCTGCACATGATCAAGTTCAGCACTGATGACCGTCAGATCGCGGGATGTAAACTGCTCCGGCACGGATTTCAGGTACTCCAGTGCTTTATCTGCCTCCTGATCAGCTTCACTTGCTGATTCACCCGTTTCTTCTGGCTCCTGTTCTGGTGCTGGTTGTGGTTGTGATTCTGGCTCAACCATATGCTCTGTTTTTACTTCGCTTGAATGATTTTGAAGGGCGTTATACACGTCCATAATGAAAAGGTTCTCCCCATCACTAAGTGGATACGCCACGTTTGGAAACGCTTTGCGGAAAAGAATTTTCACTTGCGCCTTGAATGTTTTCAGGTCACTGCCAAACAGGTCCACATAGCCATCAATATGTTTCGACATGCTGGACGCAACCAATTGGTCTGCAAAATCTTTCAGCTCATCTTCATCAGGAAGATAGAGCAACTCGTACTGGCTGACTTCTTCATCTGTCAGTTTACGGTCATACGTAATGATACCGTGACGAGCATATTCGTAATACTGATCAGCCTGGTCAGGACGATCAAGCACGGCTTTATTTCCATCCGGAACAGCACCAACACCAGCCGGGCGAGATTGAAGTGCATAGTGGTATTTACCTACATCTTGGCTCTCTGGTTGTAATACTGGGTTCGTTTCGGGGTCTGTCTGTGGTAGTTCGGAGTCTTCCAGCTGGCCTGGTAACACATCAACTTTATATTTATCTGCGTTATGCTCTCGGTAGGCTTTAAGTAATTTGGTTGCAGCATCTGCCAAACTGCCTCCTTTGACAGCACTGGCATCAATACTGAATTTACCTTCAGGTGCTACTATCGTAACGAAATTATCACTGCCGGACGTGACATAATTAACTTCAGCGCCATTATCCAGCACTGTTTTTCCGTCAATGGCAAGATTATGTTTTACATGTCGCAGCTGGTCACTAAACGCTCGTTCTTTCGTTTTTTCACCTTTAGCAGACAACAATTTATCGCGTTTTGCTTGTAATTCCTCGTTGATGGCTTTCTGGGAATCAAGTTTTTTTTGCATCTCCGTAAGAGCAGCACGCTTTTCAGTCAGCCCACGTTGCGCAACTTCCACCTGATCAATCATTATTGACCGTTCTTCTGCCAGTTTATCTGCTTCATTGAGATAACTCTCAATATCTGCCTTCATTTTGTCCTGGCGCTCTTTTGCTTTCTTAAATTTTTCGCTGTTACGCTCAATCAAATTAGATAGCGCCTGGCATACCTGGCTTAAAGAAACATCTCTCCCACCAATCGGGGCGACAACGTGAGTTACGTTACGCTTATTAAGTAAAAACTGAAATGCAACAAGCTCGTCGTTACTCTTTATTTTTGCCCCGTCAGCTGTTGGAGAGTGGAAAATTATGCTTGTAGTCTGCCCGTCAGTAAGCGGTATCTGCGCGGTCAAAACAGGGATATTAGCTACCCGACGTACACGACCGATAATCGCACCACCAATACAATTACGTCCATTTTCATCGGTCCCAGCTTCATCAGTCCCTGCCATAATATTCGTACCATTCAGGCCACGATTCAGCGCACGGACGAAAGCTCGCATTGTTTGAGCTAACCGAATTCTGGTTGTAGTTATGGACTCAAACATAGCTTCGTCAGACACAACCAGAATTTCATTGCCCATATAGGCAAGCTCAATATCTTCTAAGGTCGCCGCCTCAAAAATCAGGTCATCTTCGCTTAATTCTTCTGAAGACCAGCGACTTGGCATATAGCCGGGGATCGTATCAGCAAAAGTAGACTGAATATTAATTCGTAAAGGATTGTTAATCATGCTCATCCTCCAGGCGCGCGATTTCTTCTTTAAGAGCACGTGTCTTAGCTACTTCCTGAGACAAGGCAGCTTTAACATTACCCGTATCTTGCATTACTTTGTCTGACTTGCTCTGGAGTTTAGACAGTTTGTCGTTAGCATTAGCGATATCTTCACGGAGTGCATCACGTGATTCTTTCGCTTCAGCTAATTTCTGAGCGTTAGATTTAACTCCCTGCCGCTTCTTATTTCCGTCATCAATATTTTTTGCTGCACGAGCAAGTTTTCGAGCTAATGACTTCTGGAAAGAAGTTGCTCCACGATTAAATAAAGCCGCAAGAGATTTCCCCAAAGCCGACATTGTTTTTACTGGCTTGAACGGTACTGTTTTACCATTCAGTTTGATCCCAGATATATCACCGGTATCGTTAACCTGAACTTCCATTGTCTGTTCATCAATACCAATAAGGGTAAACGTGCGCGTCATGATCCCATCTTTCTTCCTGCCATTACTTGCAGGGATCACCCTCGCTATCTTGTAACCACCTTTGCTGATTTCTTTGACGAGTTTTGACAGCCCCTTTTCGTTTAACTCATCATAATTAAGAAGAACATAATTATTCTTATTTGACATCCCAGTCTCCTTCACGCTTTTCGATCGTAAACTGGCGCTCTATGCAGTCATTGATAGGGAAAATGCGATAAAGCGGATTCAGTCGACAGTTACCGTTAGTCAATGTGACTTTCAGATCCCACTTCGTTGGCTCAAGATATTTCGTATCGATGAGCAAATACTCTTCTCTCTCACCGCGTTTTGAGGCGTCAACTGGTCGCGTTTTCCCTGAAATAACCACAGATGGATTTTTCAGGTCTTGCAACCAATATTCGATTTGAGCATTGCTGACCCAGCTTCGCTTAACACGTAGCGAAACAGGAAATGCTATAGCGGATTCTTTCACTACAGCGTCACCAATACTCAAAATCTCAACACTCTTGCGACGAAAAATGAAACGGTCAATGATGGCAACAAATGCCATGATAAAAATGAAATAATTTCCAAAGTTACCCATTATTTCTCTCCACCTTTTCCCCCATTCGCTATTACGCTTAAGAGATTCAAGACGTTACTAGCTCTGGACTTCAAGCCCTGTAAAATTTCACTACCGTTGTTACTGGCAATCAGAACAACGCAGAAAATGATACCTTCAGGCCATTCTTGGCTAACCGCCACCCCATACCCCGCAAGCCCGGCTGTTACCGCAGTAAACAATTCACTCGCAAGATTGAGCAGGGACGCAGAAATGCGCCCGTCTCTAACTCCGAGAAGGAATACGCCGGTTCCACTTAGTAGGGATGTTATGACTACTACAGCCAGATTTTCATAATCTGCAAACATACCCCTCCAGAAATAACATCTAATGCGCCACTAACTTAGTCAGTTTGTTATTTCCTTACAGGACATCTTCTAGGATCGTATCCTTAGCATACAAGGGAGACATATGCTTATTGGATACATTCGCATATCAACAAATGATGATGCGCCGCGCGATAAATGCACTCTATCTTGTGCGATAAATGGCATCCACGCGGCGTTTCATTATTTGAAAAAGAATTACATTTCAGGTTGCGTTATGACAGTCCCAACAGGGTGATAGCGGTAGATCGTTGACAGTCCAATATCATAGATAATTGCCAGCCGCTTTCTGTCATACCCTTTCTGGAGCAATCTTGCGATCTGCTCATGCTGCTCCTTCGTCAGTTTCGGGCGACGTCCTCCAA
>OJJK01000090.1_pt1 | contig 79650 bp, 65 predicted proteins | sample 1596271 | NCBI WGS metagenome assembly OJJK01 (sample SAMEA4350142, study PRJEB24818) | metagenome | biome: human; feature: gut; material: faeces | place: Denmark | collected 2013-09 | reverse complement strand
CTAATACTATTCTGACACTATGCAATAAGTATATGATTAGAAGGCATACACCATTTAAACACTGTATATAAAACGAGTTGAAGAGTTTTCACCTAATATAGTTAAAAGTTAAATTAATACATTTCAAGAAAAGTATTCCTATATTATATTATCCCAATATAGGAATAAAAAAGTATCATGCCGCAGACTATAAACTATCCATTAAAACAATCTTTTACCCTAAAAAAACACCTATATCCTGACTCAACTAACCTTATTCTACCCTTATTTCAAAATTCCTATTTATTCCTTTCGATAGTCCTTCCTGACCACTTCCCACAAACAAGGAATATTTCCCCGGAAGCATCTTCCATATTCCTTCCTGCCATATAGAAAGCTGGCGGGGAGCAATTGTAAAAGTAACCGTTTTACTTTCACCCGGTTTCAGATCCACTCTCGCAAAAGCCACCAATTTCTTTAACGGGAAAGTATAAACCGGAGTATTTTCACGGGAAATATATACCTGAACAACTTCTTCTCCTGCTACATCACTTATATTTTTAATTTCAATAGAACATTGCAAAGTACCATCCGGACGAACCACACCATCACTTTGCAAATGTGTATACTCAAAGTTCGAATAACTTAAACCGTGTCCGAATCCGTAAAGAGGCTTGCTTGACAAATATTGATAGGTACGCCCTTTCCAAATATCATAATCCAAAATATCCGGCAACTGCTCTTCCGATTCATAAATAGTCATCGGTAACTTACCCGATGGATTTTCTGAACCAAACAAAATGCCAGCCAAAGCCTTACCTCCCTCTTGTCCCGGATACCAAGCTTGAAGAATAGCAGGGACATTTTCTGCAGCCCATTTTGAAGTTAACGGATTTCCTGTGTGGAGTATCAAGGCAGTACGAGGATTCACTTTATAGATTTCTTTTAGCAGCAATTCCTGTGTCATAGGTAAATAAATGGAAGGCAGATCACGATTTTCACGAGCCAACTTTTCATCATTCCCCAAAGCAACCAATACTAAATCCGCCCCGGATACAAATTCTTTCACCTTATCTATTTGATCTGAATTTCCAAAATCAGAAACCAACATACAAGCAGCAGCACCCGTCTTATTTATATATTCTATTTTAACTGGCATTTTTCTGCCTGCCTCAAACGGAACCTCTACAGAATAAAACTGTAAGCCACGAGCATTCCATTTATCCAAAACTAAACGATCATTCAACCAAATACGCACTCCACCATCCGCATACATACCAATAGTATGTTTGCCACTTACCGGAGCTTTCAGATATCCACTCCATCTGACAGAATAATTATTTTTAGTTAAACGTTCATCCGGCGTACCATCTCCCCAGTCAAAACCCACAGTCTTATCAATTCTTGAAAACAAAGGGATATTACCCAGATTGTGCCCACTTATATAGTCAGCAGTAAGTCCCTGGCTCACCCCATCAGAAGCTACCAAATACTCCGAACCAACCGGAGAAATCACGGAAGTGCCTTCCATGTATGAAACCTTCACTTTTTTACCTACTAAATCTTTAACACCCTGAAGCAAAGAAACGTTATGAACAGGTTTCCCACTATATCCGCCCAGATAATTATTATCAGCAAATGGACCGACGATAGCAACAGAACGTATCTTCTTCTTATCTACAGGCAAGAAATCATTGTCATTCTTTAAAAGTACGATGGATTTAACCGCAGCTTCATAAGCTAGCTTCCCAAATTTTTCTCCTGCAAGTAACTTTTTATCATAATGATTATAGGGAACAAGTTCAATAGGGTCGAATTCACCTAATTTAAAACGTGCTGTTAATACGCGAGTCAAAGCCTTATCAATAGCTTGTTCTGAAACCAATCCCATCTTTACAGCTGCTACCAGTTTCTCGCGATAGGTTCCCCCACATTCCAAATCACAACCACTATTTATACCTAAAGCAGCAGCTTCCTCCAATGAGTTTACAACCCGGTGCTGCCAGTTCATGACTCCAATAGCTCCACAATCAGAAACAACAAATCCGTCAAATCCCCACTCTTTTCTCAGAACATCTCCTAAAAGCCAGGTTGAGCCACTCGGAGCCACTCCGTTAAAGGCATTATAAGCAGTCATTACAGATTGCGCATCCGCTTCCTTTACGCATGCCTCATAAGCCGGAAAGTAATATTCATACAACTGCTTGGTGGGTATCTGTGAAGAACTGGAGAAACGGTCATTTTCTTGGTTATTGGCAACAAAATGTTTTATTGTAGCAACCGTCTTCAGATAATCGGGATGATCTCCCTGTAATCCCTTCACAAAAGCTACTCCCAAACGGGAAGTCAAATAAGGGTCCTCACCATAAGTTTCCTCATTCCGTCCCCAGCGGGGATCACGAGCCATATTAATAGTAGGAGACCAATAAGTAAGCCCCTTTCCTATTTCCAAATATTTCAGGCGAGCCTCTGTAGAGATGGCAGAAGCTACTTTCTTAATTAATAATGTATCCCAGGTAGAAGCCAGATTAATAGCTTGTGGAAACACAGTCACTTCACCCGCACGAGCCACTCCATGCAGGCATTCATTCCAATAATTATATGAGGGAAGATTCAGGCGCGGTATGCTATCTGTTTCATTAGAAAGCTGAGCCACCTTTTCTTCAAGTGTCATCTTGCTGATGAGATTCTCTACACGTGCAGATATAGGTTGAGATAAATCGCCAATAATTCGCTCCTTCACTCCACGCACTTCCACTTTTCCACTTGCATTGAAAGCCGGACAGTCATCACATCCACCATTGTCCTGGGCCTTCAATGAAATATTTGCTAATATAAATGCTCCAACTAATAAAGACTTTCTCGCTTGCATATTTTCCAATAGATTAGAATATGTTTTTCTATTTGCAAATGTAGCGATATCCTAATACTCCAACTGATATTATTTTATCCTTTCATTGTACAATTCTTCGTTGAGTAGGGAAATACCTCTTTTAAGAGTAAGACAAACGATATGCCAAATACTAAAAGTTCAAAATCAGATCACTATCTTCTTCTTTCTATAATTCTCCCGGAACTCTTTCGGCGAACAATCCTTCTTCCGTTTAAATATCCGGTTGAAATTGGACAAGTTATTAAAACCACAGTCATAACATATCTCAGCAATCGTATGTGCAGAGTCCACCAGTAAACGGGTAGCAAAACCAAGACGGATATCTATGATATAATCAGAAAGCGTCTTCCCCGTACGCAACCGGAAAAAACGGCTGAATGAAACAGGCGTCATGCCTACCATATCCGCCAAAGTATTCAAGCGAATATCCTCCTGATAATGATCGGCAATATACTTCTGCACTCTTTGCACGCGACGACTATCTGAGAAAGTTTCTATTTTAGCAAAAGAAGAACTGGACAATACTTTCGCATCATCATATTGCGATAGCTCATAAAGTATTCTCAAGAAATGCATCACTGCATAAAAACCTTGTTCCTCCGAAGCCAGTCGATCCAACCAATTATATACTTTCATAATGGCCTGCATAGGAAAACTAATACCGCACTGAGCTTTCTCCAGCATACAACGAATACTATCGAACTGGTTCTTATTCATAAAGTTCTTGAAAAACAAGTCGGGCGAGAACTGAATTGTAATCTCACGGATTTCTTTAGAGTCACATTCATGCTGTTCCCACACATGTTCCAACTCTTTGCCGGTTATCAACACCAGATCATAATCTCCGATAACTTCGGCTGAATCTCCTACCACACGGCGGACACCGGCCGCATGCTCTGTAAAGTTGAGTTCAAACTCAGCATGACAATGAATAGGATAAGTAAATTCTGTCTTACGACGATCGGCAATATAAAAACAATCGCGATCGGACAAGGGAGTAATTTCCCTCATGATGTAATTTGAGCTTTCCATATTGACTGGTTAAAAAAGTATCATGTTGCAAATATAATCATTCTTTATTAATACAATAATTAATAAGCCTGATTTTATTTGCAATCTTCACAACGCTCCTATTCCGACATCTTTCACTAAGAAATCCGCTGTGCTTTGCTATACTTTTCGACAGTACAATCTGTTCTTTTCCGATAAAATCACTTACTTTTGTATTCTCACTTAAACTTAATAGCAATGATAAACCCCATTTACTCTCCCGACAGCAGTCGGTACGACAACGGCATGAAGTATCGCCGTTGCGGACGAAGCGGCATATTGCTGCCCGAAATATCATTAGGTTTGTGGCACAACTTCGGCGACGTCAATACTTTCGCTAATTCACAGGCAATGGCACACCACGCTTTCGACAAAGGGATTACCCATTTCGACCTTGCCAACAACTACGGGCCTTCCTACGGTTCAGCAGAAGAAACTTTCGGAATGATCATGAAGAAATCGTTCATGCCTTATCGTGACGAACTGTTCATTTCCACGAAAGCAGGACATGATATGTGGCCCGGCCCTTACGGCGAATGGGGGTCCAGAAAATACTTGATGACCAGCCTTAATCAAAGCCTGCGACGCATGAATCTGGATTATGTGGATATCTTCTATTCACACCGCTACGATCCCGACACTCCGTTGGAAGAGACTCTGCAAACCCTCGTAGATATTGTGCGGCAAGGCAAGGCCCTGTACGTCGGTATCTCAAAATATCCGAAAGCAACAGCCGAATTTGCCTACCGTTACCTGGCAGAAAGAGATGTGCATTGCCTGCTTTATCAGGGAAGATATAACATTTTCAACCGCGAACCGGAAGAAGAAGGTATCCTGCAACAAGCTAAAGAAAACGGTACAGGCTTCATTGCTTTCTCTCCTCTGGCACAAGGTCTATTGACAAACCGTTACCTGAACGGTATTCCCAACGACTCACGCATTGCCAAAGGTGGGTTCCTGAAAAAAGAGGCATTGACAGACGAAACGCTGAAGAAGATAAAAGCCCTGAACGAAGTTGCCACGCAACGCGGACAAACTCTTGCTGAAATGGCTCTGGCATGGTTGCTGAAAGATGATATGGTTACCTCAGTCATTATCGGAGCAAGCTCTGTAGCACAGTTGGATGACAATCTGCAAAGTATCAAAAATACGAAATTCACAGCAGAAGAATTAGAAAAGATCAATCAGATAGATAATCTGAAATAAACTGATAATAAGGACTTGTTTTATCGTCTGCAGGCAGATAAATCAGTTCCTTTTAAGAGTAACGAGCGTTTCCACGAAAGGGAACGCTCGTTTCCATTAAGGGAAACTCCAGTTTCTACGTGAAGAAACAGGCGTTCCTACGTGAGGAAACAAGCGTTTCCATGGGCAGGGAACTCCAGAACATTAATTTCCAATAAGATACGAACCAGTATTCTATCCCAAAAACTCACTTTCTTTAGACTTTCTTCACCAAGAATACAATTTTAACACACCCCTTTCTGAACCTTTTATTTTTTATCTTGTTCATGTACCAAAAGCCTGAGGTACCAGGGCAGGATTTTTTATATATAACCTAAACATTATAAAAGTATGAAGAAATTAATTCCCCTATTATTGGTGGTCTTAACTTTCGCAGCCTGCGAAAAAGACCCTGACACGGATAAGCTGGACAACAAATATCTGGTTTATACTAATTATGACTCGAAAGCCAATTTCAAAGCTTTCCAAACGTACTACATGCCGGACAGCATTCTTGTCATCGGCGATAAGAAAGAAGCCGAATATTGGAAAGATGAAAGCGCTCAGGAAATTCTGCAAGCCTATGCTACCAATATGAATAACCGTGGCTTTGTCCGCGTAGACGACCGTGAAGAAGCCAACCTCGGTTTACAGGTCAGCTACATCAAGAGCACTTACTATTTTAATGACTACGGACGTCCCGAATGGTGGTGGAACTACCCAGGTTATTGGGATGCACCTTACTGGGGCAACTGGGGCGGATGGTACTATCCGTATGCTGTGACTTATACTTATAGCACAGGTTCATTCATTACTGAACTCCTAAATCTGGAAGCCACACAAGGCGAAAAAGAAAAACTACCCGTACTCTGGACAAGCTATATGAGCGGATTGCTTAGCGGTTCTACATCTGTAAATACCAAACTGGCTGTTGAAGGCGTAAACCAAGCTTATGCTCAATCTTCCTATCTGACTAATAAATAATTAGTAGTAAGTAGTTAAGTCGTTTAAAACAATAACAAGTATGAAAACAATAAAATATATTTCTATGAGAGTACTGGCGGTTGCCGCTCTGGCTCTCGTCTTCGCCATGCCGGCAAAGGCACAATTGACCGATAACGGTTATGCTAATATCGATTGGCAATTCAACTTCCCCCTGAGCAACCATTTCGCTGATAAAGCCAGCGGATGGGGTATGAGTTTTGAAGGTGGTTACTACGTAACTCCGAACATCGCTCTCGGTGCTTTCCTTGCTTACCATAGCAACCACGAATACTTCGGACGCCAAACACTTCCGGTAGGTGAAGGCGGTAGCATCAATACCGACCAACAGCATACACTGTTCCAGTTACCTTTCGGTCTGGCAGGTCGTTATACTTTCGACCGCGGTAGCGCTTTCCAGCCTTACGTTGGTGTGAAGGTAGGTCCTCAATACGCTGAAATGAAATCAACTTTCAATGTTTACGAAGCCAACAAGAGTACTTGGGGTTTCTATGTATCACCGGAAATTGGTCTCAACATTTACCCATGGGCTTATGGTCCGGGTTTGCACATTGCCGCTTACTATAGCTATGGCACGAACAAGGGCGACCTGTTCACTTATAGTGTAGACGGTTTAAGCAATTTCGGTCTGCGTCTGGGTATTGCATTCTAACATAATTTGCATTGCAACACAGATAAGTTTGACTGGTATTAATTGATTGTTTCAAGACGTGAAAAAGGGAATAACCGGCCGCGTGAGCGGGGGGCTATTCCCTTTGTTGTAGCTCGTAACTATTTCACCGCTTGATACATCACCTCCTGTATTCGTGTACGGATGTCCATCTTCATCAGTTTCGTATTCCATACATCCGGATAGATGCGATTGCAAAGGAAGACGTAAACCAGCCCATTCGTCGGATCAACCCAGGCACAAGTACCTGTAAATCCAGTATGCCCATAAACTGTAGCAGGCGCAGCCGTGGCACAAGGACTCTTTGCCGGATTCTGCCGGTCAGGTTTATCGAAGCCCAGACCACGACGACTGATGCGGGATACAGTAGTAGTAAATACACGGCAAGTTTCCGGACTCAAATAACGCTTACCATCCAACTCTCCCCCATTCAACAACATTTGATAAATCTGAGCCACTTCCGTTGCATTGGAGAATAGACCGGCATTTCCTGATACACCGCCTTGGAAAGCTGCCGACTCATCATGCACGAAGCCCTGAAGAACCGTCTTCCGCAAGAATGGATCCACCGAAGAAGGTATGATTTCCGCTTTCGGTATAGGAGTATGCTTACCGGATACAATGCCTGCATACGTTGTTCCTGCTGTAGCAGCGCCCTTTAATGGCAAATATCCCGTACGTTTCAACCCCATCGGAGCATAAAATTCCTGTTCCAGGAAAGCATCCATCGACATGCCCGTACGTGCCTCAACCAACTGCTGCAACAGGATGAAACCTACACAGCTATACCTATAACGGCGATCGCGCAACGGTGCCTTCACAATCGTTTGTTGATAGACTTCTTTAAAGGAACGATTCAGCCATAAGCTATCGGCAACTTGTAAGGTATGCTCTGCCGTCCGCACTTTAGAAGTCAACCCTTTCTGGAACCTAAACTTCGGATTAGCCCAGGTACGAACACCTATCTGCACAGAATGTGCGGCATCCGGTCTTGCTTTGAAAAGAGTTCCTGCATAGCTTTCTTTATCAATGGCTTCCTGATAGAACAACAATGTAGAAGGTAATCCGGATTCATGCAACAGCAATTGGCGGACCGTGATATCTTTTTTATCCGTATCTTGCAGCCAGGGCAGATAATCCGACACACGATCGGTAAGATTCAAACGTCCTTTGTCATACAGCTTCATGACAGCAAGCAATGTTGCCGTAGTCTTTGTCAGCGAAGCCAGATCATAAACATCTGTCGGAGATACCGGTAAAGCAGCGCCAGGGATATTGGTCGTAGAAAGTTTTTTGGCAGAAGTACCCATAACCCCTGGCCAGGTATGTGTTCCAAAGGCCTTATTATACATTTCCTTTCCGTCTTTCAATATCACAATTTGACAACCGGGATAAGCTCCTTCTTTAATACCTTCTCTCGCTATTTCATCAATGCGAGTCAACAGACGGGAATTCATTCCATGTTCATCGGGCACAAAGTGACGCGGTGTTTTCGGAGTAATGGTCCGTCCGTCCCCCGTCGCAAACAAGTCACTGATACTTGCCGACAGACGTCCGTTTGCCGTTGCATCGGCATACAATATTCTGGCTACCTGACACTGTACGTCGTCATTCGATGAATGTGCAAGTACTACAGCATTAGCAGCTGATACCGCCCGACGTATCTGCAACATTTGCTTACCGGGTATAAAGAACAGATAAGCTGTTGGAACATCAGGAACAAATTCTCCAAAGAAGGTCTGATAAGGTGACAAGCGGTGTTCCGTCACACAAACAAGGATTCGTTTATACTGTGACAGTGAATCACGCAACTGCTTACGTGCAGCCGCCGGCAACTCTTTCTTCAATTGAAAGACGGCGGGTACTCCTTTTAAACCGGCAGGATGGATATATTCGGAGAGTTCTTTCAGGAACGGTTGTATTTCTTTTGCATCACCTACATTGAGCACAGCTATCTCCCGGATATCTGTATCCAACGGAAGCACATCGTTTTTATTCTTCAGTACGGTAATCGCCTCCTGATTCAGACGCCTTATCAGGTCACGAGTGTGTGCTGTATTGATACGGTTACTTAACCCCGAAAGACGCACAAAAGGTTTCTTTGATAATCCAAGAGCATATTTATAAGTAAGTACCTTCCGGCATTTTGCCTCAATCTCCGCCTCCGTCAATTCACCGTTTTTCACAGCATCCAGTATAGCATCCACTTCTTCTTTAATTCGTCTGGGCACAAGCAACAAATCATGCCCCGCTTTCAATGCCTGCAAACAAATACTCGCGTTATTGACAGAAACACCTTTCATAGCCAACGCATCCGTAAATACCAACCCTTGGAACTTCATCTCTTGTGTCAGCAAATCATGCACCACGCTACGGGAAAGTGAAGAAGGCACTCCTCGTTTCGATTCAAGTACCGGTACCTCTAAATGTCCCACCATCATACCGGATAGCCCGGCCTGAATGGCTTTCTTAAACGGATATAACTCCACGCTATCCAAACGTGCACGAGAAAAAGTCAACTTCGGCAACGAATGATGCGAGTCCACATCCGTATCACCATGACCTGGAAAATGCTTGCTCACGGAAAGTACGCCACCTTCTTCCAGTCCACGGGCATAGGCTATTACTTTATCGGCCACATTAGCAGGACTTTCTCCAAACGAACGGGTATTGATAACCGGGTTCTTCGGGTTGATATTCACGTCCGCCACCGGAGCAAAGTTAACCTGCACACCGAGTTCCCGACATTGCCGGGCCATCTCACGACCATATTCATAAAGCAGACTGTCATTTTGTATACAGCCCAGAATCATATTTCGGGGAAATACTGGTGTACCTCGCAAGCGCATGGAAAGTCCCCATTCGCCGTCAAAGGTTATCATCAACGGAACATCTGCCATCTTCTGTGCTTCATTGGTCAGTATCGCCTGGTTTTCCATCAATCCACCGGAAAAAAGCAGGCCGCCCACTTTGTAGCCATCCACAACTTTACGTAGCAAATCCCGGTTTGCCTTATCTTGCTGAGGAGCAATAGTATAAATGAATAATTGTCCGATACGTTCTCTCAGATTCATCCTGTTGAGTACCGAATCCACCCACTGCCGGCATCGTTCATCATTGGAAACAGATCGTATCATAATAGGTTCAACAGAAGGTACAGGAGATTGTGGTACCGACAGATGGTGTGCCTGAGCATCAAAGCGGACACAACAACTGTATATCATCAAAAAGAATAGGAATAGTTTTTTCATCATCATTATTTCTATGCCCAGACTATTTCAGGCTTTTATAAATCGCTTCTTGTATATTTGTACGGATATTCATCTCAGTCAGTTTTGTATTCCACACATTGGGGCACAAGCGGTTACTGAGGAAAACATACACCGTCCCATGTTCAGGATCTACCCAAGCACAAGTACCCGTAAAGCCGGTATGTCCGTAAACAGCACCGATAGCCGAAGGAGCACAAGGACTGTTCTTCAAATCCTTCAAGTTAGGTTTGTCAAAGCCTAATCCTCTACGGCTGATAGCAGAGGTCTCCGTAGTGAATAAACGACAAGTCGCCTCACTCAAATAACGTTTGCCATTCCATTCTCCCCCATTCAGCATCATCTGGTATATCTTCGCAACTTCCGTCGCTGTAGAGAATAAACCTGCATTGCCGGAAATGCCACCCATACAAGCGGCAGTCTCATCGTGCACATAGCCGCATAAATCCTGACGGCGCAGGAAATCATTCGCGACCGTAGGCATAATCTCTTGTTTGGAGTATCTTAATAAGGGCAGATACATGGTACGCTGTAACCCCATAGGTGCATAAAACTCTTTAGCCAGATAAAGGTCCATTGGCAACTTAACTATAGCCTCTACCACCTGCTGCAACAGGATAAAGCCAAGATCACTGTACACATACCGCTTGCTGTCCATATCACACCGGGCAATCTTTTGCAAGATGGTATTCTTAAAACTCTTGTTCAGCCACATTTTGTCAGCTACATGCAAGTTGTAAGCAGATGATTCTTTTTCAGCTACCAAACTTTTCTTAAACTTAAAGCTTGAACAATAATAGCTATGTTCACTGACCTGCGTGCGATGCCACTCATCCACCCAACTTTGAGCATACGGGCCATGCACCGAATTCGGGTCGATGGCCTCCAGATAGAAACGAATATAAGGAGGCAGACCGGACTCATGAAGAAGCAAATCCTTTATTGTAATATTCTTCTTATTAGTATTCCGCAAGATCGGCAAATACTGGGACACTTTATCCGTCAGCTTCAACTTACCCGTATCATACAGTTTCATCACGGCAAGCAGTGTTGCAGTAGTCTTCGTCAAAGAAGCAAGATCGAACATATCTGTAGGGCGTACAGCAGTGGTATCTTTATCAGAATGAGTACCGAAACACTTATCATATACCGTCTGACCATCTTTCAACACCAGCACCTGACAACCGGGATAGGCTCCGGCAGCCAATCCGCCCTTGACAATCGCATCGATACGGTGCAACTCATTAGACTTCATTCCCAAATCTTCAGGAATAATACGTCCCGGCTTCATCCCCGGAGTAATCACACTTCCCTCACCAGCCTGATAGAGATTACCGATGCTCATGGAAAGCTTTCCCTGAGCAGGGACTTTAGCAAATATCACACCCGCTACATATTGCTGAATATCCGCTTCCGACGAATGTCCCAACACCACAGCACTGGCCTGATTCAAAGCAGGAACTAAAGGTTGCATAGCACGATAGGACGTAAAGAAAGCATATATTATGGGGGCGGGTAAATTCAATCCTGCCAGAAAATCGGCATAAGCAAGTGCATCTGTATCTTTACCTGATATACTGATTACAACCCGACGATAATTCGCCAGTTTGCGTGCCAATTCATGGAGCTCATCTTCACCCATCTCCCCCGTCAAATGAAAACACTCTACAGGAACAGGTGATAATTTCTTCATCTCAGCAATGAAGATGCTGTCTTTACCTTCGACCACACTCAACAGTGCAATCGGAGTGTCGCCGACAGGTGTCAACGGTAATGCTCCAAAATGATTACCCAGCACCGTAACAGCAGCCTGGCGAAGTCGCGTTACCAGTGCCTTGGCTTCATCTGTATGGATACGATAACTCATTCCACTAACCTGCAACTGCGGACGCGGCTGACGTAAACCCAACAGATATTTATAAGTAAGTATCTTACGACATTTCTCTTCTACAACCTTCTCCGAAAGAGCACCGTCTTTCACCGCATTCAGCACCTCCTGCACAGCATTTTCAGTATTATACTGGACCAGCACCATATCATTTCCTGCAAGCAAGGCTTTTGTAGTAACCTGGGGTACAGATGAAACTCCCTTCATATCCAGTGCATCCGTAAACACCAGTCCCTGAAAGTCCATCTCATTTTTCAATAATCCGGTCACCACATTTCCGGAAAGTGAAGAAGCCGTGATAGCATCCGGTTCCAGCACAGGTACCTGCAGATGACCAACCATCACCCCACCCAAGCCGGCACGTATCATTTCCTTAAAAGGATACAGTTCCACACTATCCAGGCGTTCGCGGTTATAACATAGTGACGGTAATCCTTTATGCGAGTCCACATCCGTATCTCCGTGTCCGGGGAAGTGTTTGCTCACGGACAACACACCGCCACTTTCCAGTCCACGACTATAAGCGACCACCTTTTCAGCCACCTTCTTCGGGTCTTCCCCGAAAGAGCGTACATGAATTACCGGGTTCAGAGGATTGGTATTGACATCCGCATCCGGTGCAAAATTCACATGAACACCCAGCTCACGAAATTCCCGTGCCACTTCACGCCCGTATTCATAAATCAGATGGTTGTCTTCAATACAGCCAAGTGCAGCATTCTTCGGGAAATAAGGCGTACCTTCCAGGCGCATAGAGAGTCCCCACTCACCATCGAAAGTAATCATAACGGGAACTTTAGAATTCTTCTGGGCAATATTCGTCAGTATAGCCTGCTCTTCCGGTGTACCTTCAGCAAACAGCAGACCTCCTATCTTATATTTCTTAACCAGATCGCGTATCTGTTTCTTCTTCTGTTTATCCACTTTGGCAGGAAAGGTGGTAACAATCAACTGTCCTACTTTTTCCTGCAGGTTCAAACCGGAATATACAGAATCTACCCACTGTTTGCAACGGGCATCTGCCGCTGAAGGGAGAAAAGATGCCTCTGTCTGGGCATGAAGCAATCCTGCGCCACCCCACAAAAGGGCAGCAAACAATAAGAGAATAGGTCTCTTCATTTTTTTTACTATTTAGATGATTGGGATATTTATTCTTCCGCAAGTGTTAGTTTCAACATACCAACGTAAATTCCACTTTTCCCGGTATGCATCACCGATACATTCCGACCGTCTTTATTCAAGTAAACAGCCGGTTCCTTCATAAAGGTATGAGTATGTCCGCCCAGAATGGCATCAATATGGTTCGTTTTCTGTGCCAGTTCTTCGTCACAAGGAGCATTTTTAAGTTGATAACCGAGGTGCGACAAACAAATGACTACATCACAACCTTCCTCATTCTTCAGCAAGTCCGTCATTTTCTGTGCTGCTTCTATCGGATCATTATAAACCACACCTTCACATTTATCAGTCTGCACCAAGCCTTCCATCTTCGGAGCAAGACCAAATACACCTATCTTCAACCCATTGCGGTAAAAGGTAGTATAGGGTTTCACCAAGCCTTCCAGCACTGTACCTGTCACATCATAATTGGAACATACCACCGGGAAATTTGCCATGCGGAACAGACGTGCCATATTTTCCAGGCCGAAATCAAATTCATGATTACCTATTGTCATGGCATCATAGCCCATAAGATTCATCATCTTTACTTCAACTTCTCCCTGAAACAAATTGTAGTAAGGAGTTCCTTGGGAAATGTCTCCGCAATCAAACAGTAACAGGTTGGGATTTATTTTACGCGCTTCCTTAATAAAAGTAGCCCGGCGCACCGTTCCACCCATACCGGCATAGCGGTCGGCAGCATTCACAGCAATGGGTTCAATGCGGCTGTGCGTATCACTTGTTTGCAGAATCACCAGTTGTTTGGTTTTCTGGACAGAATCAGGAGCTACCAGGCAGAGAGGCTCTTCAACTATCTCTTTGATCGATTGCTGTGCGGATACCGGAAATAGGCAGTAAACTGCCATTAATAAAAGAATATATCGTTTCATAATTTCTGATTTATAATTTCTGATTATGCTCTTGCAAAGCTGGATTACTCATCTTTCACAGTTATCCTGCCTTCCATACGGGAAGTAATCTTCTTTCCGACAGCAGTCTGTTGTTCCACATAGTCCATAAACAAGCCACGCAAAGTAGCCCCATCCGGACATTCACGTTTCTCAGCCTGCGGCAGGGCAGTCATACCATCGTTTCCGTCTGCCAGGTAATCAATGGTAGCAATTGTATAAAGCTGTTCATCTTCTATCGGACGGCCTGCAACCGTGCCTTCCAATAATTTTCCGTCTTTCGTTATCAGAAGCTGCATCCCACTGACACCTTGGCCGTGACATGCTGCAATATTATTGAACAATTCTTTCAGATAAACTCCTTTCATGGTCAATACACAAAGAGAGTTTTCGAAAGGCAATATCTCATAAATATTTTCGCAAGTAATAGGACCTTCAGTCAACACATTACGCAAGCCACCCATATTTATTAATCCCATATCGGCAGGCTTACCCAATACTTGTCCGGCTGCATTACGTAGAACATCCGCTACCAGATTAGAGAGCAGACTTTCGGGTGCTCCTTTGTCCATACTCACTTCTGCAGTACCTACCACACGGAGCATGATGCTGTCAACCTTTGCCTTATAGGGAGCAAGCAATGCCATTGCTTCAGAATCAGGATTTACATCCCAGGTAGAATCAATCGCCACCATCGTACCCTCCGCCTTCGTCACCTTATACGCAGGATGACAAGAGCTTAGCAAGAATACAGCTATCCAAAGTACACCGGGAATAAATTTCAAAGTCATTCTTTTCATTTCGTTTGTTTTTTTAAATTGCTACAAATATAACGAATTGTCTTTCTTATCCCATCCTGACGGGAAGAAAAAGAATGAGCTTTTTCATTTTCAGGCACATTTTTAAGTTTCGAGATATTTCCACGTCAAATAGATTACACTTCTTCAGGCTGTACACGAGATATACTTGCTCCGTACCAAATCCGGGATTTCTTCGGTCAGAGATACTTCTGACTGGAGAAAGTATGGAGCAAGTAGGGTTGAGATACGATTGAGATACGGTTAAAGTACGGTTTATGAACCATCTTCACACTGAATATCCCCAAACATATAATAAACCAACGAAATTTACGTTACTTATCAAGTATTAAACAAGCAGATACATGGGAATAAGCATGGTAACCGATCAAAACTGGCACATAGTCCGCTACTCGGCAGAAGAAAAAGAACACTGGGACCGCTTCGTGCGCCATTCCAAGAACGGTACATTCCTGTTACAACGCGACTATATGGACTATCATGCCGAGCGTTTTCAGGATTGTTCCCTACTGATTTATTGCAATCAGAAATTAACAGCCTTGCTTCCCGGCAACCTTTCCGGTGATTGCTTTTATTCCCATCAGGGACTGACTTATGGAGGAATACTCCTCTCCGCCTCTATTACCTTAGTACAAGCCGAAAGTGCGTTCCGCACCGCCCTGAATTATTTACATACGGAGTGCGGCGTACAATCAGTGGTGTATCGGGCTATTCCGCACATTTATCACCGCTATCCGGCGGAAGAAGATTTATATATCCTCGTTCGTCTGGGCGCACAACTTACAGCACGTAGCATCTCATCCGTAATTCCACTGGACGACCGTCTACCTTTCCGCACCCTGCGCCGTCGCCAACTAAAAAAGGCACAAGCCTGTGCATTGACAATCACAGAAGACGAGGACTTCGCCTCTTTTTGGTCGATATTGGAAGAAAACCTACATGAACGATATTGCGTTGCCCCGGTACATTCACTGGAAGAAATCACCCGACTGCACAAAAACTTTCCCCGTCAGATTTCCCTTTTCCGAGTATGCGACGGAACTGAAACACTGGGCGGTTGCGTAATATACGAAACCGAAAAAGTGGCCCACGTGCAATACATTGCCGCTTCCACACAAGGAAAGAAATGCGGAGCACTCGACCTGCTTTTCCACAAACTGATATACAGCCGCTATGAACAAAAGCGTTACTTCGACTTCGGCATTTCCACCGAACAAGGCGGACAAATATTGAATGAAGGATTACTTTTCCAGAAGGAAGGTTTCGGTGCAAGAGCAATCATGTATGACGTTTACGAATTGAAATTATGATAAAGTATTTAGACCTGCAAAAGATCAATGCTTCCTTTGAGCCTGAACTGTCGGATGCCTTACTACGTGTTTCCCATTCGGGATGGTACCTGTATGGAGAGGCGACGGCTCGTTTTGAGCAAGAATTCGCAGCCTACTGCGGTACAGCTTATTGTATAAGTACAGGAAATGGCCTGGATGCTCTTACATTAATATTTCTTGCTTACCGTGAATTGGGAGTCATGGATGCCGGAGATGAAATAATCGTCCCTGCCAATACATACATCGCAACCATACTCTCTATCATCCGTGCCGGACTGAAACCGGTGCTCTGTGAACCTGCCTTTGAAACATGCAACATAGACCTCACCTATGCAGAATCACTGATTACCCCTCGTACGCGTGCCATATTACCAGTCCATCTATATGGACGTTTAGCCGATGTGCAAGGAATATACGATCTGGCTAACTGCTACGGACTAAAAATCATAGAAGATGCCGCACAGGCACATGGTGCCATCTGGCACAAAGGCTTACCGGGAAAAGGAAGCCCGGTCTTGCGAGCCGGTAATTTAAGTGATGCCGCAGCCTTCAGCTTCTATCCGGCCAAGAACCTGGGTGCCATGGGAGACGGCGGTGCTATAACCACCCATGATGCCGAACTTGCCACCACCGCACGTTCCATTGCCAATTACGGTTCCACAGAAAAATATGTTCATTTGTACCAGGGCATAAACAGCCGATTGGACGAATTACAGGCAGCAGTTCTTTCCATAAAGTTATCCCGCTTAGATAAAGATAATGCCCAGAGAAGGGAGATAGCACAATCCTATAAAGAAAACATTGACTGGCAACGCTTGGGATTACAAAGTACTGTCCATACGGATTACATCGATGAAGCCAATGTCTTCCACATCTTTCCCGTCTTTTCTCCCCGCCGGGATGAATTGCAACGTTATCTGGCCCAATGCGGCATTTCTACCCAGATTCATTATCCCATTCCACCTCATCGCCAGGAAGCGTTGAGAAAAGAATATGGAATGCAACAACTCCCCATTACAGAACGTATCCATAATGAGGAGTTAAGTCTCCCCATCTCTCCATTACTCACGAATGAAGAGACAGAGTATATAATAAACTGCATCAACGCCTTTATTTAAAGGCGTATGAATATGAATCCTCACTCTCTCAGACAACACTTCCTTTAATACCCAATCACCTTTTCATCATAGAACATCCTATAGTGAAATGATCAGCATACGCATCCTTTAGATTTTCACCTGAGTGTCATTCGCAGAAGTAGCATACAAACCTATCAGACAACCGGTGAAACCGCCTGCCACATTCGTTGAAAGAATATCACCGGGCACGGTATTTCCCAACTGTACGAAGTTGATTCCATCCGTTGAATAATAAAAATCATAGCCATCTCCCTCACCCTTTACTTGCAGTTGAATAGGATTCTTCACATCTACTTTCGCACTTGCAACAAGTCCGGATTTACCTCTTACTGTTCTTTCCAGCACCATATAGAAATCTTTATCCTTTTTTGTCAAGCCAAAGACATAATTGAATTTTTCACTCTGTACGCAAGTGATACCTGCCAGATCTTTCTCTGTCTTCGGGACATACTGCAATGTAGTAGTAAACGAGAAGTTATTATGTTGCTGTCTGTAGAAGAGAGTTGAAGTAGGCTTCACCTCTTTTATGTTCACCGGGAAAGGAGTAATCTGCAATCCTCCGTCTTTCAGTACTGAAATGAACTCTTCACGAGGACCTCTCAAACCAATCCAACGATAATCCAGTTGTGGAGATGTGAAATTTTCAGTAAAGGTAAAATTGCCATTGGGGAAGTAACCATCTTGTCCGGTTTTGTTCTCTACTCCTTTAGGTGTTTTCAACTTCGGCTCCATCGGTATCAATCCGTTTTCAAAGACAGGGAATTCCCCCGACCAGTCAACCGGCAGGATAAACGTTTCACGGCCAATGTTCACTCTGCCCTTCTCATTCGGACGGATAGCCAGGAATACACCATAATATTTACCATCAGGACCTTCTACTAAATCGGCATGTCCCGCCCAATCTACCATATTCTTCCGGTTATGATCCAAATATCTCTGACTCAGGATAGGATTATTGGAAGCCGGAATAAAGGGACCTTTCGGACTATCGCTCACAAAGATAACTTCACTATGCCAGTCTCCAGTACCACCTTCGGCACACATCAGATAGTAGCGTCCGTTCTTTTTATAGATATGCGGAGCTTCAATCCAGATAGGCTTCTTGGACAAATCTACACCACCATTCACAATTACCTGATCCGTACCGGGAATCACCTGATCGTTTTCCACATCATACTCCCAGATTTTAATCACACGGTGTCCGTTATAGAGTTCTTCACCACGCTTCGGTCCATCGTTATGAACCACATACGCCTTGCCGTTATCATCAAAAAAGATAGAGGGGTCGATACCGTCAAAATTCAATTGGATAGGATCACTCCATCCTTTGAAAGGATCTTTCGATTTTACAATGATATTCCCGAATCCCCCTGCAAACTGAGTGGTAATCATATAGAAAGTATCATTATTGGGGTTATACTTGATGGCCGGAGCATACACACCGGCACTGATACCCGTATCATGTACCTTCAACTGTGAAGTACGGTCCAGCACATGGCCGATCTGCGTCCAGTTCACCAAATCTTTCGAGTGGAAGATAGGCACACCGGGAAACATGGCAAATGATGAACACACCAGAAAATAGTCATCCCCTTTGCGTGTTATGGAAGGATCGGGATAGCAACCCTGCAGAATAGGGTTATAGAATTCACCGGGCAACAGAGTATTCTCACTGTACACATGATCATTGCCCTGATAGACCACCTGCGAGAATACCGGAACACCCTTCACCTTTTTACCTTTAGCTCCCTGGCTAAATCCTGTTACTGAAAATATTGCCATACAAACTGACAACAAAATGATGCGCTTCCCCACAGAAAGCGTCGATTTCATCTTTCTCATTTCTATATAAATTATCGATTTATAATTACGAATCGCTTTATTTCTTATCGTTGATACGGAAATAGTCAAAGTCCACATACCCCCCGGAAGTCTTGGTAGCATAATTGAATAGTCCGAAACGGTACCCCATAAAATGTGGGAGGGTATAGGCCATTTTAAGCTGACTACCTATTTTAATCCACTTCTTGCCATCCAGGCTATAGTAGAAGTCTGCCATATCTTTCCTATCCGTGAAGTTACATTCGGCTTTCAAGAATACTGTATCCTGGTTCAGTGGCAGACTTTCCACCTCTTCCGGCTTATCAGTCTGCGCACTTACCATTACAATCTTCTTTACCCCGTTTTCATACATTACACCTACGAATCCATATTTTTTCTGAAGAAGTGCAAGACCTGCAAAATCTCCCTCTTTCATATTAGATACATCCATAGAAGTGGTTCCCGAACATACCGGACCAACCGTTCGCTGTGTCAATGTATTTCGTGCAGACAAGAAATCAGCATCCACCCGTCCGGTTTTAAGGCGCAGATACCCCTTTCGTTCACCAACCGACCAAAGAGAATTATCCGGGTTGTGATTCCACTGCCAAACCAGCGGCAAAGCTGCATCTTTTTTCTTGCGTATAAACTCATCCGAAGCTACAATACCCGGTATTAAGCCTTTACTTGCCGGTAGATCCAATGTTTCCGGAACTTTTCCATTTATTCCAAGAACGGGCCAGCCATCTTCCCATTTTACCGGAACAAGGTAAGGAATACGGCCTACCGCACCATTATCACGGAAAAGATAAGCAAACCATCTGCCATCAGGCGTATCTATCAAGCCTCCTTGAGCCACACCTTTATCCTGCAAAGCTACCCTACCCTCCCAAGGGCCATTCATATTATCAGCACGGTGAATAACCACTGTACGCATTCCTCCCCTCGGCCAGGTTATATTAAATAAATAATACTTCCCATTCACCTTAAATAACTGTGAACCCTCGGCGGGCAAACCGACATTATCCCCTGACGGAGCACTGGCATTCTCTATAAAAATACGTTCAGTGCCTTCTTTGATGCCGGATAAATCGGGCTTCAACTCCGCTATATGCAGTTTACCACCTCCCCAGATGATATAAATACGACCATCATCATCAAAGAAAACCGTATGATCATGATAAGAGGGAGTAAACGTGACTGTTTTCCAAGGACCTTTTTCTATATCTTCCGTAGCATATATATAGGTCTTCCCGGTAGTGCTGGAGAATGTCGATACATAATACATATTATTATGATAGCGAATACAGCTTGCCCATGTTCCGCTTCCATACGCATTTTTTCCATTATTCAGGTTCAGCGCATCCACATCTGCCAGAATATCATAGCAATAATTCACCAATTCCCAGTTTACAAGATCTTTCGATTTCATAATGGGGACTCCCGGAGCCATGTGCATGGTCGTACTACTCATATAATAGGTATCTCCTACCCGAATCATCGACATATCGGGTACATCGGCATAAATCACCGGATTTCCGGCTGAGCTTCCCTGGCTCAGAGCTGTGCAACTATACAGGATGGTCACCAGCAAGAAAAGATAAAAACGTCTTTGCATACTATTTCTTTTTTGATATTTCTTTGCTTGTTTCTTTCGCAGGGAAATCTCCCTGCAGCAAATATACAACATAGACATCAAAAGGCACCTACAATCATTTTACACAAACTTTCGCTGATATTACATCTTTCTGCAATAACATTTCATTTTCTTTCACTCATGTTACATCCGAAAGATACAGAAGGTATTCAAGGGCAAATACAGGCTTAAAAAGAAGAAAAAGGTAGGAGGTAATTGTTGCACCATCTGAAATGAAAAGTTTCAAGGCTTGAAATAAACAGTTTCATCGCTTGGAGCAAGCAGTTCCATGCCGTGAAACAAATGATGAGTTATAAAGGGCATTAATGCTGCTCCCAAAAATCGAGGTATTGCCGGGCAACTTTGATATGATCGTGATGTTTGGCTACGTATTCTACACTTTGCGCCGATAATTCCGGAATACGTTCTTTATGAAGAACAATCTCTTCCAGTTTCCGGTAAATGTCCTGTTCATCAGGCAAGACATTGATAATAGGGCGAAGCTCCGTTTCATTTAATATCTCGTAGTTTTCCGGTTCGCCGCCTCCCACAACAGTTACTCCTTTTGCCATGGCAAGCAGTGAATTCATAGAAGGAGTATATGAATACAACTGGTCTAACTGGACATCCGCATCATCCATCAACTGTTGATAACGGGCATAAGGCACATCATGCACTTCGGTAATCCGGCAAAGGTCGGGATACTTGCGTTGCACTTCTTGCAACACAGGCAGCATGACATCAGTACCTTTTAAATTACTACGGGCAGATTGAATACCAATAAAGAAATTCAGCTTCTCCGGCACACAGCGAACGCGCGATGTTATCTTCTGCAAATCAATAGGCAAAGGAATAAAGCCCGTTTTCTCAGGGAAGCTAGGTTGATAAGAAACGTAATACTCCCATAAGCAAGCAATAATGCCATTACATGTTTCAGCTATAGCCTGAGTGGCACGAGCTGCCCCACCATAATACCAATCCTGAAGAGTGCTCTGATTAAAAGCTGTATCACGATACCGGCTTCCGATCTTAAAATCCGAATAGTGGAAAACATCTGTTTCCATACAAGCGCGAATATAATAATAATCGGTCCCAAAAGCTCCCAAGAAGACCTTGCCATTATGCCGCTGCAAATAACGGTAAACTGGCAAAGTGCGTTCGCTGCGTAAGCGCAAAAAATAAGGACTGATAATCTGTACAACATCATATTCCCGAAAACTCGGTAGATGGCGCAGTATGCGGAGAATACAGAAAATGCCATCACGCAAACTATCCGTCGGCCGGTCAAGAGCTATGTTGCGCGGGTAATTTCTCCAACCACAACCATCGGAAGCAACACAAACATCGTGCCCTAATGCCCGAAGCCCTTCCGCAAGATTCCAATGCAGCCCGCTAAACTCTCCAAGTAACAATATCTTCATATAGCAAAACGGATATAAACATTAATAACAGGACAAACCAAACAATACTTCCAGGAATACTTTTTAGAAGGCAAAGGCAGTAATCCATTTCGTTTCAGGACAGTCAATTGTTGTTTTATCTCTTTCATACTACATTTATTTCTCCACATCTGACGAATATAATCAATAACAAGAAAATGGATTCGTCTATCCAATGCTTCCAAACGTTCAATAGAAGTGGCAGACTGGCTAAACGCTTTCAATCGAAAAAGCATTTCCCTGAAGGCTAATATTCTCTCACGACACTTTTCATCAGCAGTCATTCCCGTCAAAGAAGACGAGGAACGGTAATAACCATATACTTTATAAGAAGTCACCAACATTTTTCGGGCAAAGAGGTAAGCTTTGGCAACAAACTCTTCATCCTCAAAAAAGCTCGTCTCACTGAAATAAAGAGAAGACGTTTCCAGCAAACTCCGGCGGAAGAAATGCGTCCAAACAACTCCTGTAAAGTTGTTGAGTACCATAAAGTCAGCACCGGATGGGTATTCCACATAAGACAGCGATTGATTTATCAGGTTCTGTCTCTCTAACGAAAAATAGCAAGTTAGCTCCTGAAAACCAAACTTCAGTATATCAGGCGAATACAGTCTCAATAGAGACAAACAAGAAGGCAGTGTATTCGGCAATAAGACATCATCTGCATCTACAAAAAAAAGATACTCACCATGTGCTTGTTGCATTCCATTATTACGCGCTCCTCCCGTAGTCTGACTCTCGTCATCCGCTACAATTATCTCATAGCTTCCCTCTTCCATCCCTTGCCGGCGGATAGAATCAAGACAACGTTGCAGCAGCACCGGGTCTGCCGTACCGTAAAAGGGAATAATTATGCTGATAAAAGGACTCATGCAGCAAATATACAGAAAATCCTCCCCCAGCCTTACAGCCGGAGAAGGATTTTCAAGAGAAAGACACTAAAAAAGTTATTCAATCGGTATTCCTTTATAGAAGTCCAATATCTTTGTACGGAACAGATATTCATATTTAGCCTGCAATTCATCAGATTGGGCCTTCATCAGGTTCTGTTTCGCTTCGTTATATTCTACAGCGGTTGCTTTACCATTGTCGTACTTTTCACTCATCAGTTTGAAAGACTCTGCACTGGCATTGGTAGCTGTACTACTACTGGTGTATTTGCTCTCGGAAGCCAATGCATTGTACCATGCCTGCTGTATTTCCTTATAGAGCGTCTTCTTTACATCGTCCAACTGTAAAGAATAATTCTCCTGCTGTAAGCGGGCAGTACGTACACGATTGCGAGTGGCAAAACGATTAAAGATGGGCACACTAAGACTGAGTCCTACGTACTTGTTAAAGTTATCCCGCATTTGCTGACTAAAATTACGATCGAGAGTAGAATAATAATTCGTACCGAGGCTACCATTCAGGTTCAATTTAGGATAAAAAGCACTCTGAGCAATACGAATATTGTGTTCACTACCTTCCAGACGATATTTTGCAGCCTGAACAGCAGCTTTACTTGTTAATGCCGTCTGATAAACCTCATCCGGTGGAGTAAGAGGAAGCAGGTCCAATTTTACCGCAGGAGCTGATAAAGAAAACCCTTCCGGAGTTTCCAGCTCTATAAGCTGGCTAAGATCAAGTAAAGCAAGCTGGTAATTATTATCTGCCTGTACAGCTTTCATCTCATCTTGTGCCACGCGAGCCTTAGCCTCAGCAACCTCGGCAGGAGATGCTTTACCCAGTTCGGCAAGACGTGCAATACGTGCCAACTGTTCTTTACTCAATGCCACCTGACTGATGGCTACCTGATATAGCTCCTGATCGAATAGCACCTGCAAATACGCAGAAGCAATATTAATGGAAATATCCTCCTTAGCCTTTTCCAAATCCGCAATAGCGGCTTTCAGATTCAATTTAGACAAAGCATACTGATTGGGAATTTCCAGACCGGAAAATAAGGGAACACTGGCAGACACAGACATATTGGTGCTGTTACTACTTGTATTGACATAAACCGTAGAATAATCACCAGTGGCTTCATTCTTTACAGCCGTTTGCGTACGTCCCCAGTTCCAGCTTTGCCCGGCACTACCATTCAGATTCGGTAGGCGTGCCCATTTAGCCGTGTTCACACTCACGGCACTTTGTTCCGCAGCATTGGCAGTCCGGCGGATGCTAATATTATGTTCTATAGCGTAGTCGATGCACTGGCGCAGCGTCCAGCCCTCCTGAGCCTGTACTGAAACGGCAAAGACGGCCATGCATCCCATTATTAAGTTCTTCTTCATAATCTGTTATTATTGAATTATACAAGGTTACTCCAACGGTTTTTATTTATCCTTCTTTTCTGCACCACGTACTTTAGACTTACCGTCTACACCGTCTTTGATAACAATCTTGATACCATCGCTCATGCCAACTTTCACTTCTTTACGTTCAAACTTCTGGGTAGGCACACTATCCGTCATCACATATACGAATGTGCTGTCCCCACTGAATTCGATTGTACTCTCAGGCAAGGTAAGTGCCTGCTGTGCACGTTCCAGTACAATTTCCGCATTAGCAGAATAACCCGAACGGATCATCACCGTATCCGGTACCTGGATAGCCGCTTTTATTTCAAACTGATTGGCACCATTCTCCTCCACTCCCTTCGGAGAAATATATTCCAGTATAGCATCGAATGAAAGATTCTGCAAAGCGCCGATTGTCAGCTTCACCGGCATTCCTTCATGCACACGTCCTACTTCCGTTTCGTCAATCTTACCTCTAAAGATGAGGTCGTTCATGTTAGCAACCGTAGCGATTGTAGTACCATCATTGAATGTATTACTCATAATTACCGAGTTACCGGCCTTTACAGGTACATCCAGAATCAAACCGTCGATTGTAGAGCGGATCAGCGTACTTGAAAAAGAAGCACTGTTCTTTGTAATACCCTCCTTCACAATTTCCAGATTATCCTTAGCTGTTTGCAACTCCTCACGTGCCTGTTTCACACTAACCTCAGCTTTTTCATAGTCCTCACGGCTAACCAGCTTGTCCTCAAACAATTTCTCTACACGAGCGAAGTCAGTTTCACCCTGCTTCGCATTGAGTTCAGCCAGACGCACACGGCTCTCGGCAGAGTTCAGCGTACCCAGTTCGGGAATTACTTTCACTTTAGCAATCACTTCACCCTTACGTATCGTTTGTCCGGCTTCTTTATACAGCTCGTCAATGATACCCGATATCTGAGGCTTGATAAGGATCTCGTCTCTCGGTTCCACCTTTCCGGTTGCCACCGTTGTTTTCTCCAGATCAGCTACTGCCGGAGTAATTATCTCATAAACCGTAATCTTCGGTTTAGACTTCTGATAAAGGAACACAAACGTGAAGATGAAAATGGCAGCTACAACTACCAACAATGCGATTTTCAGATACTTTTTCATACTATTATTATATTATTGTTTTTCTATTTTAATTTTTACCTTACTGTCTGTAGGGCTTCTCTAAATATTCAGATACCTCAATTATTCATCCCTGATAGCCTCGATAGGCTTGATCGCCATGGCACGATAAGCGGGAGCCAGCCCTGCTAGTACCCCCAAACCTATCAGCAACGCACATGTACCGATAGCCAGCCCGAATGAAACCTGGTAATGCGTAGTTATATGCCCCGGATCATTGGCAGCAACCTCCAATACCTGCAACACCAATACAGCAAAAGAAATACCTGCCATACCCGCAATCGTGGTCAGCACCATACTTTCCGAAAGAATCTGTTGCAGAATATCCCGTGGACGTGCTCCAATAGCGCGTCGAATACCAATCTCCGTAGTACGTTCGCGCACCGTCACCATCATAATGTTCGATACACCAATTGCTCCGGCAAATAAAGTACCCAAACCTACCATCCAGATCAAAATCCGGACACCAGTCATCAGATTATCCACCATAGAGAACATAGCCTCTGCATTCAGCATCATCACTGCCTGCTTATCATCCGGAGATATGTAATGAGCCGCCTTTACAATGCGCTCTACCTTATCCTGAATATCCGTTACCTTAATATTCGGTTTCACTGTAAAACATATCACATGTATCCGGTTACCCAGATTATATGCCTGTTTCATGGTAGTATAAGGCAAAGTCACAGCCTCCGATGCTTGTCCCTGGATATTCATATTCCCCTCGGACGAGCACATACCGATAACCTGGTAATAAATACCGTCTACCCGAATATACTTTCCACATGGATCTTCTCCCGGGCGGAATAAGCTTTCATACACACGTTTACCAATCACACACACTTTACGCGCCTCCTTAATATCCACATCATTAATAAAGCGTCCGTATGCCATCTCTTGATGCTCTATATGTTCATACTCGGGATACAGTCCCTTTACACTACAATCATATTTTTTATCTCCGTGTATGGCTGTTCTTCCCCAATAAGCGATGGACGGTGTAATGACATCTATTTCATTCACCCCATGACGCAGACGCTCAATGTCCGATAGTTCCAAATCCCACCAGCGTCCTTTGCGGAAACCTTTATACGCTTCCCCCGTCTTCTGCGAAACCAGAAAAGCAGAATTCGTGGCAAAGCCCTCGAACTGGGAACTCATAGCCTGCTGCATCCCCTGGCCACCACCAATGAGTGCCACCAGCATAAAAATGCCCCAGAATACACCAAAAGCCGTCAGTAAGCTCCGCGTTTTGTTTCTTGTAATCGTGATGAGGATTTCCTCACAAGAGTCTATATCTATTCTCATAATTTCTATTTACGATTTACGTTCGACTTAATCCGCTCTCAATGCTTCTATCGGACTGATACTCACAGCCTTCTTCGCAGGGAAGAATCCTGCCAGTGTGCCTGCGATAATCAAAGTGAGCGTAGCCTGAATGGCAATCCCCAAATCTACTGTCGGGTTCGAGAACATGGTTTGCTGGAACATTCCCGCATCCATAGTCTGATTACCAAAGGCTGAGTTCATCCATTCCGTGACGGCAATGCCGGCCACCATACCTATATATCCGAACAGAGTAGTGATAGTGACACTCTCCACAATTATCAACCAAAGGATGGATAACGGCTTCGCTCCAAGTGCCTTACGGATACCGAATTCACGAGTACGCTCCTTCACTGTAATCAACATGATGTTCGAAACTCCTACAATACCGCTCAGTAAAGTAAAGATACCAATTACCCAGATAGCTGTACGCAGCATTCCCATTGCATTTTGCGTCCGCATATAATCCGTGAAGCGGTTCCATATCCAGATAGCACTGTTATCCTGAGGATCGAAACGGCGACTGGCACCAATTACTCTACGATAGTTTGCCTCAAAAATTTCATTGCTCTCTATCGTTTCCAGATTCTTAGTCGTAAAGATGATATTGTTCAGCTGTTCACCTTTATTATAAATGGTCTGCAAAGTAGAGAAAGGGATATAAGCCTCACTGGCTTCACGATCTCCCTGGTCGTTATAGATACCAACGATCTGATAAGCCACTCCACTTGCATTAACAAACTGTCCGATAGGTTCAGTATGAGTCTTACCGAATAGAATTTCAGCAGTTTTCTTATGTATAACCATCACTTTCCGGCGCTCCTTCAAGTCATTCTGGTTGATAAAACGCCCGTCTGCAGTCTTCACAGTCTCCACCTCCGTATAGTTAGGATGTACCCCCATCAAAGAGATATTAACATACTCCTGCCCAAAACTGACGTTTACATTACTCTGCCGTACAGTAGCACCGGCACTGATGACATGATCCGGAAAAAACTTTTCGGTAGCTTCCAGATCATTATTCTCCAAACGGACACGGCGTCCCTCTTTCAATCCCGCATAAGGCTTGGAAGTCCATCCCGGAAAAATGCGGATAGAGTTCAATGCGCGTTCCGAGGAAGATTGGTCGAAAGCATGGATAATACCGTTTCCGGCACCCAGCAATACGATAAGCATAAAAATGCCCCATGCCACGGCAAACCCTGTAAGGAACGTACGCAATTTGTTCCGTTTGATGGTTCCGTATATTTCTTGCCAAATATCAAACATATATTCATTTACTATTTGACAATTTACAATTTACAATTTGCCTTCCGGAATGTTGGCAAAGCTTCAATTGTACGTTGTAAATTGTACATTGTACATTCTTTTATTTCATGAATCCGTCTTTTCCGAATGGAGAAGCATCATGATTCTGATTTTCTTCAATACTGCCGATAATACCATCCTTAATATGAATAATCTTATCCGTCTGATTGGCTACACCGCTTTCATGCGTAACCACCACAATAGTCATACCTGTCTTGTGCAAATCTTTAAGAATCTGCATAACTTCCACGGAAGTCTTACTATCAAGGGCACCGGTAGGTTCGTCAGCCAGGATAATCTGCGGCTGAGTGATAAGAGCACGGGCAATGGCGACACGCTGTTTCTGTCCGCCGGACATTTCGTTCGGCATGTGATGCGCCCAATCTTTCAACCCCAAGCGATCCAGATACTCCAGTGCCAGGGCATTGCGTTTGCGACGGCTCACTCCCTGATAGAAAAGGGGTAGTGCCACATTCTCCACTGCATTTTTAAAGGAAATCAAGTTAAAAGACTGGAAGATGAATCCAATCATACGATTCCGGTATTCAGCCGCCTTGGTCTCACTGAGATTTTTGATCAGCGTACCATTCAGATAATACTCACCGGTATCATAATTATCCAGAATACCTAATATATTCAGTAGAGTGGATTTACCGGAACCCGAAGCTCCCATAATGGAAACGAACTCCCCCCGTTTAATTTCGAGGTTGATGCCTTTGAGCACATGTAGGGGTGCCCCGTTGTTGTAGGTCTTGTTAATGTCTTTCAGCTGTATCACGAATCTCTCTGTTTTTAGTCTGTTTCTTATTAATTTTCACTATTAGACGCAGCTATGTTACGAAAAGTTGCAAATGAGGTGAAGTTTTTTTCAAAAAGATTTTGAAGTATCATTTTTCTTTGTGTAATTTGTAACCATAAAACTAATTAACTAACCCTTTAAACAAAACATTAATATCATGAATTCAAGCATGGAAAAGCCCTACGTAGTAGGTATTGACATAGGCGGAACAAACACCGTCTTTGGTATTGTAGATGCACGTGGAACTATTATTGCAAGCGGCTCTATCAAAACCGGCGCTCACGAACAAGTAGATAATTATGTAGACGAAGTCTGCAAAAATCTGTTACCTTTGATTATCGCCAACGGTGGCGTAGACAAAATTAAAGGTATCGGTATTGGTGCTCCCAACGGTAACTACTACAGCGGTACTATTGAATTTGCCCCTAACTTGCCCTGGAAAGGTGTAATTCCTTTGGCAGCCATGTTTGAGGAACGTCTGGGTATCCCGACTGCATTGACGAACGACGCCAACGCCGCAGCTATCGGTGAAATGACTTATGGTGCTGCACGTGGTATGAAAGATTTCATCATGATCACTCTGGGTACAGGTGTAGGTAGCGGTATCGTTATCAACGGTCAGATGGTTTATGGTCACGATGGTTTTGCCGGAGAATTAGGTCACGTCATCATACGTCGCGAGAACGGTCGTCTCTGCGGATGCGGACGTCATGGCTGCTTGGAAACTTACTGTTCGGCTACCGGTGTAGCTCGTACAGCCCGTGAATTCCTAACTGCACGTACCGAGCCAAGTTTGCTTCGTTCTATTCCTGCTGAAAATATCACGTCTAAAGATGTGTACGATGCAGCCGTTCAAGGTGACAAACTTGCACAAGATATCTTCAACTTTACAGGTACTATCCTGGGTGAAGCTATAGCAGATGCTATCGCATTCTCCAGCCCCGAAGCTATCATCCTGTTTGGTGGATTGGCTAAATCCGGAGATTATATCTTCAAACCTATCCAGAAAGCTATCGATGACAATGTGCTGAATATCTATAAAGGTAAAGCCAAGTTGTTGATGTCTGAATTGAAAGATTCCGATGCTGCTGTATTAGGTGCCAGTGCATTGGGCTGGGAACTAAGAGACTTGAAGTAAAAATAGTCCATCATAATTTTAAGTAGAATCCTCCTTTTGCCGGTAAAACGGGAAAGGGGGATTTTTTTATCTCACAAAACTCCAAAAGTTTTCAGGCGTAATTATCTCATAAACAGAGTTTGGATAACTTTCCATAAAAACCTTAGGCTGCTTACTTTTAGCCTTAGCGTTCCATTTAAACTCCAATGCACCCGCATCCGTTCTCAGTTCTAACGGAGCAAAATTGGAAATCACTGCATTTCTGATTCCATTATCATAAAAATAAATTTTCTTTCCTTTTTTTATTTCATTCCTCAGATTTCGACTAAAGAAATCCAGTCTGAATACAACAAAGCATTTTTCCAGAAGACATATATAGTTTTCAACGGTTTCTTTATCTATTCCCAACAGATTACTTAGTTCATTATAAGACACTTCACTTCCTAACTGTAAAGCTAAAGCTCTAACAAGTTTTTGAATAACATCAGGTTTTTTCAAGCCCTTATAAGAAAACAAATCTTTATACAGATAATTGTTAGTAAGAGATGTCAATGTTCTTTTGGCATCCCCCGGCTCCGTTATCACTTCCGGATATAAGCTATAAATCAATCTATTCTCTAACAATCGTTTTTCCTCCCGTTCAGAAGTATCAGCAGCCAGCTCAGCCAAAGAAAAAGGATAAAGATTATATTCTATCAAACGCCCAGTAGCCGATTCATTGATTTCATTTGCCATATCAAACGAAGAAGAGCCAGTGACAACAAAAGTTTTTTTTACCAACCTGTCTTGCTCCCAATAATACAATTACTTTCTTGCGTTTGAAATCAGCAAGAATTGATTTCCGGATTTCCCGTTCAAGCATAACCACTTTTTTCTACAAAGATATAATTTTTTCGATTACAACCGAAAAAATAGTACTTGCAAAACTTCAGACAGTAATTATATCAGTATTGCTGTACATACCGGTCCAAACTATCCTTACCCGACAAACCTATTTTATTCTTAATACGCTGCTTCGTCTTTAATACCGACTTAGGAGTAATAACTGCAATCGCTTTATTGCACAGCCGGGCGCGAATCAGATAACATAGTTTCAAATCCTGCGCACTTAAACCAAACGAATTCAATACAAACCTTTTACGACTGCATATCACCATACCTAAACTATACCCGAGATACACTTGCTCCGTAGTATCTCCCCTCACAAGTACCCCTGAGTGGAGAAACTACGGCCTTGGTACGGAACAAGTGCATCCCAAGTATAGTACGGATAGACCATCTCACACCATTCTAATTTCAACCTCTCAACTCCCTGCATACAAGGAGTTAACTCCCTGTCGGCAAGAAGTCAACTCCTTGCTGACAGGAAGTTAACTTCTTGTAAGGCACAGAATGTCAGCTACCATATATTGCAATAAAAAAGGGAAACCAACGAATTGGCTTCCCTTTTTTATCTCGAAATTAGAGTATAACAGATTAGCTATTAACTCTTTTTTCTTTAATCCTTGCTTTCTTACCGGTAAGAGCACGCAGATAGTACAATTTAGCGCGACGAACCTTACCTACCTTGTTCACCTCGATGCTATCGATAGCCGGTGATTCGATTGGGAAAATACGTTCTACGCCTATGGTACCGGACATCTTGCGTACAGTGAAACGCTTCTTGTCTCCGTGACCGGCAATCTTGATAACAACACCACGGTACAACTGTACACGTTCTTTGTTACCTTCGACAATACGATATGCTACTGTAACAGTGTCACCTGCTTTGAAGCTCGGGTGTTGTTTACCGGTAGCAAATGCTTCTTCTGCAATTTTAATTAAATCCATTGTTATTGTTCTTAAATTGTTTGATCGTTACAACGCAACATACCAGGCTTCTCTCTGGGTCCTGACAGCGATTGCGCGAAAGCGGTGCAAAGGAACGAATTATTCGGCAGATACACAAATAATTCGCTCATTTTTTACTTAGCGGCGATCACCCGAAGAACGGCGGGAAGTGTTACTGGAAGAACTGTTCTCTTTACGTTCCGTACCCGGCTTGGTAGTGGTGCTACGGCGAGTAGTGTTCGTTTTGCTTTTCGTTTCACTGCTGCGATTGCTACGGGAATTATTACTGTTACTGCGGGAACCGCTATTGTTGCGCGTGCTGTTATCTGTTCTGCGCGTAGTGCTACTATTGCTGCGTGAGCTATTATTAGTATTGGTAGTAGCATTACTGTTCGTACTTTCACGACGGGTAGTACCGGTAGTGGCAGAGCGGTTATTATTGGAACTGCTACGACGGGTAGTGTATACATCGTCTCTTGCCGGTGCACGATTGGAACCCGGACGTACAGTTACAGAACCGAAATCCGAACGGCGGTGCGTAGTATAGGATTTAGTATCACGGATGCGGTACGAACCGTTATAGAACGGATGTTTGTAACGTCCACGATAATAGCTTGTATTATTATAATGTGTACGATAGTGCCCACCTGCGTAGGTACGATAATGATATGGTCGAGGGAAATAGAAATGATTGTGATTGGTATACGTGATGTAAACACGGAAGTACCAACGGTTTCCACTGGTATAGATGGGGCGGTAGAAATACTCTGCCTGCATAAAGCGGGCATACTGCCTGCTGCTAAGCACCCAGCGGAGATCGTCATTTCGTACATCCAGATAATCATAATAACGATTGAGCGCCCACTCATTGCCATACAATACATCATCCATCAGATAGCGTATGCCGGAAATGAAATCATAATTGATTTCATACACATCATTGTATTGCTCGGTGTTCAGATTCAACTCATAAGCCATTTTATCGGTGAGGAAACGGGTTTCCTTACGTACTTTGCTATTACTCATAGCGTTGGTGCCTGCACTGCAAACAGCAGTACTCAAAGTGGCAAACAGGATAAATAATATTCGTTTCATGGTAGCGTTTTTTACTTAGTTCATGAATATCTATTCTTTTATTGAAAACAAAAATAGGGGAAGATTATCCCCTATCCGCTTGTTTCTCTCTATTCTTATATAGGGATTTCCCTAATCAGTTTAGGACTTCGGGGAAGTTACCAACACAATACCATCTCCCGGCAAGAGGATGAGATGCTTTTTATAAAGATCGCCCACTCCTTTCTTAAAGGTCTTCTTACTCACCCCAAAGGTAGAGTAGATTTCATCTGCCGGACTTTTATCATTCAATGCAATCCGTCCGCCATTATCCTTGATGTATTGCAACAGGGTTTTCGAAAAATCGTCTACCTTCTCGAAACCGGGTTTCTGGAGTATCAGGTCTATCTTGCCATCTTCGCGTATCTGCTTGATAAAAGCTTTCACCCGGTCGCCCGTGTGCAGGGACTGGAATATTTCACTATCATAGAGCAAACCGCTGTACATATTTTCAATGATTGCCTTGAAACCTAAATCCGTCTTTTGCCAGATCAGTATATCTACTTCATCCCCCGCCTGATAAGGGGCAGCCTCCTTGGAAAGATAGCGATCCACTTTGGCAGAAGCTACGATGCGGTAACTTTCATCATCCAGATGAGCATGAATGACATACTTCTTCCCAACCTGCATCTTCATCTTTTGTTCACGGAAAGGAACGAAAAGGTCTTTCATCAATCCCCAATTCAAGAATGCCCCGTACTCATTTACCCATGCCACTTCCAGACAGGCAAATTCGCCCACCTGCACCAGCGGGGTCAGCGTGGTGGCAACAAGGCGTTCCTCGTTATCCAAGTATATAAATACATTCAGTAAGTCTCCCGGCTGGCAACCTTCGGGCACATAGCGCAAGGGAAGCAGGATTTCTCCGTCTTCACCACCATCCAGATACATGCCAAACTCTACTTCTTTGACTACCTCCAAGACATTGTATTTTCCTAATTCGATGCTCATAATTTCTTTTCCTTTGGGGCAAAGGTAATGTAAACCGAAAGCAGTACAAAATAAGCTTGCTTATTTTTAACGCTAAGATACAGCTAATCTTCGCTTTTGAACAAAGATTAGATATAAGGAATAACTTTTTAATCTAAACCATAACTTTTTTCTATGAACAATTCTCCTGGAAAACAGTTATTTTTGTACCGCGAAATCAGAAATGAGAGAAATAATATTCACCTTTAAATACATAAAAGTTATGGAATTTCTAACAAACGAAAAACTTACGATTGTAGGAGCTGCCGGCATGATCGGCTCTAACATGGCACAGACTGCCATTATGATGCACTTGACACCAAACATTTGTCTGTATGATCCTTACGGCCCGGGCTTGGAAGGTGTAGCGGAAGAAATGTTCCACTGCGGTTTCGAAGGACTGAACCTCACTTACACTTCCGATATCAAAGAAGCACTGACAGATGCCAAATACATCGTATCTTCGGGTGGTGCTGCCCGCAAAGCCGGCATGACACGTGAAGACTTATTGAAAGGCAACGCCGCCATCGCCGAGGAATTCGGTAAGAATGTAAAGGCTTACTGTCCGGATGTGAAACATGTAGTGGTAATCTTCAATCCAGCTGACATCACCGGGTTGATTACCCTGTTGTACTCCGGCCTGAAACCTTCACAGGTAACTACCCTTGCCGCTCTCGATAGTACTCGCCTACGCAGCGAACTTGCCAAGCATTTCCACATTTCTCCCGATAAGGTGGAGAACTGCCGTACCTATGGTGGCCACGGAGAACAAATGGCTGTTTATGCTTCCACTGCAAAAGTAGACGGTAAACCTTTGTTGGAAATCATCGGTACTCCTGCTCTCACAGCCGAGCAATGGGCTGAAATTCAAAGCAAGGTAACCAAGGGTGGTGCCAATATTATCAATCTTCGCGGACGCTCTTCTTTCCAAAGCCCTGCGTACGTATCCATAGAGATGATTGCCGCTGCTATGGGTGGCAAACCGTTCCGCTGGCCTGCAGGTACCTATGTACACAGCCACGGTTTCGACCACATCATGATGGCTATGGAAACAGAAATCACCAAAGACGGCGTACATTACAAAGAACTGAAAGGTACTCCGGAAGAAGAAGCCAAACTGAAGGAGAGCTATGCACACCTTTGCAAGCTGCGCGACGAAGTAATCGGAATGGGTGTACTTCCTGAAATAAAGGATTGGAAAAGCATCAACCCGAATATTGATTAATGTAACGTTCTAAAAATAAAAAGGTATAAATGTATGTGTGCCCAATAAGAAAAATATATTTTCCCAGTAGGAGAAAAAAAATTAGGCAATAGGCTAATAATTTATTGGGAAATAAACACAAGCCTAACCAGAGATTCCCTCTTGCGTCAGCAGAAGCCGAAGGCAAGGGGGATTTTTCTTTTATTTTTTCAGAAATCCTTTGGCTGTATTAAAAAAACTATTTATCTTTGCACCCGCAAACGAAGAAGGTGCCATAGCTCAGTTGGTAGAGCAAAGGACTGAAAATCCTTGTGTCCCCGGTTCGATTCCTGGTGGCACCACTTTTCGAAAGCAAGTATCGGAATGTAGCGCAGTTGGTAGCGCACTACGTTCGGGACGTAGGGGTCGGGCGTTCGAGTCGCCTCATTCCGACAGAAGGCGACAAACGAGCAAAATCGGTTGTCGCTTTTTCTTTTCCACCTTCGCAACTCGCTGTAAATCTGCGGAAAATCTTAAAAACTTCATTCTCGTTTTCTGTTCGATAATCATCATTTTCCTTGTCGAAGTAAATTCCGCTGGGATAGACTAAATTTTGTATTTTTTGCCTATTAGAGAAATTACTATCACTCCACAAACCACCTAATTTACAGGACATTTCAATCGTTTGATTGATATATTTCATCATGTTCGATAAATTTTTCCCTGCATCTTCAAGCTCTCGTCTGATTTCTGCTAATCTCGAATTTAATTCGCTCATAGTAGCCGTATATATTTCACTATTAATTTCTCCCAGACCAAACCGAACTTTGACTGCATTAATTCGATTTTCACACTCTGTTTTCCGTTTTAAAAGAACTTTCTTTGTTTCACCTTTACTTTGATTGTATTCTTCAAAAACCTTTCTTAAAACGTCTGTAAGTATCGGAATAAGTTCATCTGGTATATTATATTCATTTAAAAGATTGATATACTTCTGATGCAGTTTCTCTGTACTATGATTACTTTTACACCCTTTCTTATTGCATTTATAATAATCCCGTCCACGTGCTTTCACTGTGTATCCAGTTAAATAGCCACCACAGTCCGAACAGATAATATGCCTTTTCAATGGGAACGGCTCAGTAATTTCTTTGTGTTCATATCCTGCATTTGATATATCATTCACTTTATTAAATGTAGCCTCATCAATTAATATCTCTTGATTACCTTTTATAATTTCATCACCCAACAAACTATGTTGTATATACCCACAATAAAATGGATTATGAAGAATTTTATTTAAATGCTTTCGGTCAATGGATAACCCCAACCCCTTTAACCGATGAACTATTTCTATATCTTTAATCCCTTCTGTTGCTTTCCAGATAAAAGCATTACGCAATATTTTGCCCGTTTCATTTACTGTAAGAATATGGTCTTTGTCAATCTTTACCTTATCATACCCTAATGGTGGTTTGGAATACCAGTTACCTTTTCTTAGACAATCAGTCATGCCAATAACAGCTTTATCTCTTCTCAAACTATTTTCAAATTGATTAAAAAGAAAAATTATGTTTTCCATGAATGTGCCAGCTGCACTATCTGGGTCGGTTGCTTGCGTTGCTGAAACAACATAAATACCTTTTGCTTTTAAATACGCTTTTGTCATTATGCCTTCTGGACCTGTACGACTAAAACGGTCATAAGAAGCAACTAATATTACATTAATCTCCTTATCTTTAGCCACTTTTTCAATCATATCACGATATAGTTTTCCCTCAGTCTGTGCGCTCTCATTAGTATCCCCAAAATATTCTTTTATGCGGATACCTTTACTAGCAGCATATTCATCACAAATTCTTTTTTGAGACTCTAAACTACCGTTGTTGTCCGCTTGTTTTCCCGTTGAGACTCGTGTCCAGACAGCAGCAACTTTATGTTCCAATTTGGAATACTCTACTACTTTCTCTTTACTCTTTTTCTTACTCATAAATCATCAAATTAAAGGTTAAACGTAATAATACCTAATGTATAGAAGAACTCCAGTATCTTTTTTTGTTCTTCTTTGTCTAAAATACCTATTGCTTGAAATTTCTTATCATAAACTTTCAATTCATCCTCGTTAAACATTTGTTATAAAGGATTATTTGTCATGCCATTGCACGACTTATTTTCACACGTTCATGCAATATCCACAGAGCAGGGAAGTGCATACACATGAACGTGCTTCCTGCTCCTAACTTGTTCCAATAAAATTGAATTTGAAGTGTCTTTCGTGGTGGATTTACCTTTCTTCCAAGCAAATATACGACTTATAGATTATTTTACCACCCTATTGCGTTAATTTACATTAAACCGACTAATTTACGAAGAGTATTTACACTCGTACCAGTCAATTTAGACACATTTCTTAAAGAGTAATTTCTTTTCAACAGTTTAATTTCTTCTTTATACTGTTCTTTCATCTCCGATATAGTTTTACGATAACCAGGTTTACGTCCAACAACCCCACCATTTTGTATATAATGTGCATATCCGCTTTCCATTCGTTGTCGAATTGTAGCACGTTCCATTCTAGCAACTTCCAGTAAGATAGTAATAAGGAATTGTGCCATTGGATTAATATTTCCCAAGCTATCCAGCGTTTCGATATTATAATTCTTTACACATAAACAAATTTTCTCATGGTTAAGTAACTCAATCACTTTCAGAGCCTCCAGCGTATTCCGTCCTAAGCGGCTGATTTCAAGTACCAATACTTTATCAACGTGGTTTTCTTTTACATACTGTATCAGTTCAATGATTTCACAACGTTCATCATTACTTTTAGCTCCACTAATTTTATTAGCAAATATTTTCATTATATTCAAATCGTTATTCAATGCATAAGATTTCAGTTCATCAACCTGACGGTCAAAATCTTGCGCCATTGTACTTACTCGTGCTAAAATTACTGCTGTTTTCATATTAATTACTATTTAACTGTACAAATATACGGTTCCAGCTTCAAATTGGCACAACAATCATAGTTAATAATCTCTAGACCAGATGGTTAATCAATAAAATCATCTGTATCAAAATAAAATATGCAACTAAACATTTATAATCAAAGTAAAGCTATTATCTTTGCACTGACATATTAGAAATTTAACGTAGAAGCGTTTAGGATATTATCTCGTTTTCAGAATCTGGTAAATTCTTTCACACACAGAGATAATGGCAACTAAACGCTCACGTCCTTGTTTTATAGGGGGCGTGGGCGTCGTTGTTTATTTTGTGTGTGGGTTTACCAGAGCCTTGAAAACAAATAAACTAACGAATTGCCCACGCTTCTTCCCATTTATAAACCGCTTATCGGGGGCAGATAGCACAAATCTTATTTTAAAATGAAAAAGAATTTATTTATGCTTTTTGCAGTCATATTGACTGCATGTGTTTTTGCGTCATGTTCAAAAGACGATGATGACAATTCGGGTGCAGCTTCCAGTCTGACAATGAATGGCGAAGCTATTAAGGTCAAAAGTATTGAAGGTGAGTATGACCCTTCCACCTCTTTCAGAGCTTTTACATTCTGGGTAAATGACGCCAGCGTTATTAATACTGGAGTGTATATTCAAGGTACTCTATCCACCAAGCTAGAAAATCTTTCAGCAGGAAGTGATATTACCAGTAAATTAGGGCTATTAATGGAATATAATAGTGGAGATGAATATATTACAGATAGTGATTTTCGTTCTGGTAATCTAGTGGTTCAAAATATTGATACTTCAAAAAAGGTACTAACATTGGAATTTAAGAATTTGAAATATACCAATAATCTTAAAAAAGAAGTAATATTAAATGGAACACTGACTATCCCATATAAGATATTAGAATAAGAAATTTAATCTTTTAGATTAAAATGATACAAGAAAAAGTGTATCAATAGGTCTTTTATAAGATTAAAATGATACACTTTTCTTTTTGACACACAAACCTCATCAAAGTAATAGATTACGTATCTTTTCAATAGGGTTTTCACTGGTTGAGGCTGACGTCATTGCATGATAGACCGTTTCAAATTTTTTCATTCGTTTTGTTGCCCCACTGCGTGAACTGAATTTACTCCTAACATCTTGCTCCAGCAGTTTCAAATCACCTTTATACTTTTCAAGAATGATTTTCATTGCCCAATTTTCATAATCATCAAAAGTTGTATCTGATATATTGGTTGTGGAATTACCAAAAACTTTGTCAAATTGGATGAGAATAGGGTTAGTATCGGAATTTAGTACACTGGATATTTAGGTATCGGCTAAATTCAAATAGTTCATTATCTTTTTAGGTGTATCTAATGTGATTTCAAATCGAGTTTTTCCTTTGAAATAGTCCATTACTGCTTGTGGTTGTGATAAACGATTTAAGAAGTCCTTATTGTGGCTGGTGCATATCTCTTTTTCCTTATTATATAAGGTGATTGTTTCTACACAGTCTTTGGATTTTACATCTTTAGTGAAAGTTATGCCCTCTTTGTCGTAATGTACCCACTTAAAACGTCTATAGTTATGCACTTGTGAATTAAGAACGTCCAGAAGATTATCACTTAGAATAAGGTTTGCATCATAAGTCACATCTACTGATGTAATTGCCCCATTTGATAAGATACTATCTACGTCAATATCACATATATTTAGTTGGTTAATATTGGTTAGACATTCTTTAATGGTATCTTTTGATATTAAGTCTGGATATTTTTCTTTTAAAATCTTGCTTGAAAATTCAAGAGTTAAGGTTTGCTTTATATAGCTGACAGCTACATAAAGGTTATAAGGTATATTTATATCATCTTTAGAACTATAAAATATACCTATTTTCTCTCCACTACGTGAATGGAACATTTCATTAAACTTCACTTTAGTATTAAGAAGATATTTATAGTTGGATTTGATTTTAATTCTATCAAAAGTGATTAATCGTTTCTTTTCATATTGCGATTTCATTAAAAAATTAAAGTTATTCTTTTATTCTTGTGGAAAATGTACTCTGTAGGCTACAATTTCCCCCTTTGATAATGGAGTATATCAAAGGACTATGAAAAGAGAGGGGATTACTGCCCCTCTTTTTCTGTTTTATCATTTAGATTATCATCTGGTTTAACTGGTATAGTCTTCCAATAATTACACATACCTTGTGATATTGCTTGGATATGCGAAGCTGACTTGCTTCTACCTCTTAATGATTGACTGATTTTTGCTTTGGTATCATCTCCAAGATTGCGATACATTCTCTTTCCTATATTATCCATGCTAATTGAATTTATACTAGATAAATAGTAAAATGAAGTAAGAATGTAAAGAATAGTAGGTTGATTTCATAGAAAAAAAATATCTGAACCAAAAAATTTCATTCATAGAACCGTTTGTTTATCTTAACCACACCTAGTAAAATCGTTATTTAAGACAGCGGTTACAGCATTATATCCCTATCTATTAACTAAATATAGAACAAAATTTCATTCAATCCCAAATTAATTTCTATATTACTATACTTGGTGTTTCAAGTCACATAAATCGTCTAAATGCAATGTTCATATTAACTTTTTTCATATCTTCGCAAAAAAAAATGGAAACAGTAAGAGTCAACTATTATCGAGGGAGTTTCTATAGTTGTGAAATTGAAAATAAATCCATCACATGCCCCTTTTGCGGAGTTGTCAATATACCTCAATATATTTTTTAAAAGAATCAGAGGATAATTCTTCGCTCAATGTATTTACTCAATGTACTAATCCCCAATGTAGAAACATGTTTATTACCCAATTCAAAGGAGGAGCAACATTTGCAAAATTCATAAAAATACTTCCAACTGCACTTCCTTTGAAAAGGACTTTCAGTAATATTATATCTGAATTATCTCCTAATTTTTGTGAGATATATAATCAAGCATACATAGCGGAACAAACTAATCTTATGCAAATTTGCGGTACTGGATATAGAAAATCTTTAGAATTTCTAATAAAAGATTATCTAATATCAATCACACCAGAAGACCAACATGAAACTATAAGAAATAAATTTCTCAATAATTGCATTAGAGACAACATTAGTAACATCAACATTAAGACAGTGGCATCACGTGCTGTATGGCTCGGCAATGATGAAACACATTATACCCGTAAATGGGAAGATAAAGATATTAATGACTTAAAATCAATAATAGAGTTAACCCTCCATTGGATTGAATCAGAAATCAGAACGCAAAAACTTTTAGAGGATATGCCAGAGTTCAGATGAAACAATCTTTTCAAAATCGGTTATAAACTTGTTCGATAATTCGATAGTGTAGCCGACAGAAGGCGGCAAACGAGCAAAATCGGTTGTCGCTTTTTCTTTTTCACCTCTGTAAGCCTCTGTAAATCTGCGGAAAATCTTAAAAACTTCATTCTCGTTTACTGTTCGATTACTAAAACTACAATTCCTTATAGCTCTACAATTATTCTATCCACACAAGATTTTAAATTATTTACTATATCTTTGCCACTAATTCTTAATGACTTTATGCCTAAATCATTCAACTTATCATCAATTAATTTATCCTTATTTCTATTAGAAGTCCTAGTATGATATTTAATTGAATCACAAAAGATAGCTAACTTTTTTTCAGGAAAATAAAAATCCGCTGCAGTAACTAATTCATCACCCTTAATGAAAATATTACTTTCTACCATTTGATAGTAATTATCAAAGACACAACCATTATTAAAAATAAGAGCTTGAATTGTTGGAAATACATTCTGTTGAGCAAGAGCTTGAACTAAAAAAAGTTCAATTGGCGAATCACATCCCCATATGCGCCTAGGAAATATATCAGAAAAAGGTTTATAAAATCTTTTAATCCTATATTTAGCATATTTTTGAGCAATTGTTAAATCAATAGACTCTGGACAAAACATAGGTATATCATTTAAATTAATATCAGTAGGTAAAAAGTAAGTTCCTAGCACAAAGCCTATTGTATCTGTATATTGCTTAACACCATTTCCCCACAAAAGACCCAAAAGATTATAAAACCCAGTATCAATAGGTTTAAAAGGACAAAAATCGGTATAAGTCGATTTATATTCAGAAATCCTTTCAAAATCAAAATTCTTTAATAATTCAATCGTTCTTTCATCAACTAAATTTCTCTTAGCAGCAGCAACAAGTGAAATAGAATATGGGTATGCCAAAACTTTATTAGAATTACCACTCCTTTTAAAAGTGTGAATATTAGCCACTATATTAATCATCTGAAATTTGGTATTATGGCTTCTGTAGTATTCCACTTCCTTCTCTGATAGTCGAGGAGTAAAAACGCAAATTCCTGTTTTTTCAATCAAATCTACTGTTTTAGGCATAATTCCACTCAAAAGAAATATATCTGTACCTAGAAAATTGGATGCTAATGGAACCTCCAACTCAAATGGCAATTGAGGAAGTTCTGTATAATATTCTATATCAAACAGTTCTTTAGGGCGATTATTTATAAGATTATTATCCATTAAATATAAAGTGTAATTGTAATTAATAGAAAACAAAATAAAGAGAACATGAATACCTTAAATGATAATTTGAATTATATCTCTTTTTCTCAATACTTATAATAAACTGGTTCTAAAATTTGACATTATCACCATGAGAATACCATAATTAGTTAAATAACAATTTTCATTTTTCGGGAACAAAAGAACTAAAAATCCCCAGCAATTAAAGGGGTGCAAATCCACCGTTATATAGTTGTCTAAAGGCAATACCACAAGGATTCTTAATTTCTACATAATGGATTCCCTCAACCTTCTTAAAAATAAAATATTTATAATTATTTTGAGGGAAAGGAATAAAGTTTCTCTGCATAAAAGCCTGCTGTAATGTATCATATCCTTGATAACAACATAAACAATTACTGTTACGCTCTACCTCAAAATGCATTCGCACATTAGAATATGCTCCTACAGATGTACTCTTCAATATACTATGATAAATAGTTCCTAATGGAAAAGAAAAATCACCTGTTCTTTGGAAATACAGTTCATTAGATTTTATATCGTACAAAAAGCCTATTCTTGTTCTTTTATGATTAAAACAATAAAAACCTGTATGAACAACTTCTTGTTCATTATAAGCAAACATCTCTTCGTGCATGGCAGAATTAATTATATCCAAGACAATTGAACCATTTCCCGAATATAACCCTAATATTACATTATAAAAATCCATAATTATGTTTTTTTCAAAAGTACTAATAAATTAAATAAAGAATGGTATTATTCCTATCAAATTTTCAAAATCTCCTATAAATTTGTTCGATAATTCGATAGTGTAGCCGACAGAAGGCGACAAACGAGCAAAATCGGTTGTCGCTTTTTCTTTTTTATCCTTGTAACTCTCTGTAAATCTGCGGAAAATATTAAACACTTCATTCTCATTTTCTGTTCGATAATCCATTATATAAACCTATAACAAAAAAGTTGTCAAAAACAAAACTTTCCCGCTTTAAAAGTAAAAGAAGGTATTTCCATAGGTTTTATCTTTATAGCATGATACCCCTCATACTTTTGAAATATAAAATATGTATAAGTAGTGATTGGAAAATATAACACCACTTTGTTTAATAATGATTGCTGAATTGTATCATACCCTTGATAACAAAAAAAACTATTATTATTAAGCATTAAAGAAAATCTCATTCTCACCGAACCCTGATAATTAATGATATGTGGTAAATACTTACTTTGAAATAATACTCCCAAAGGAAAATGATACCCATTACTGTTAGAACCTTGGAAATACAAAATCTGAGATTGTGTATCATATAGGAATTCAAGTTCTTTCCCTGTATGTGTAAAACAATAAAACCCTGTATGAATAACCTCTATACCTTCAGATAGATTACATTTCGAATGGATGGCTGTATTTACTACTCTTAGCACTCCATGTCTATTTTGCGAATACAGTCCTACTATTGTAGTATATAAATCCATAATGATTACTTTTTTACCGTAAAAATAGCTTTTTATTTTAAAACAACTAAAATAAAATCTATTATTTTCTCAAAATCCACTATAAACTTGTTCGATAATTCGATAGTGTAGCCGACACAAAAAAGGTCTGATTCTCAACAAGAGTTAGACCTTTTTTGTTATATATCGGTTCACAAAAGACAATATTTTTCCAAATCCATATCAGCATGGTTGACATTTTACTCATCACATTAGGAGGGATATGCCTTATCGTAGGCTTATTGGGCTGTATCCTGCCTGTCATTCCCGGGCCGCCTATATCTTACGTCGGCTTGTTATTGCTTCACATTACGGATAGATCGCAATTTTCTACCACCCAGTTACTCGTGTGGTTGTTGCTGGTTGTGGTGGTGCAAGTGCTGGATTACTTCACTCCTGTTATAGGAAGTAAATTTAGCGGTGGAACCAAATGGGGAAGTTGGGGATGCCTGATAGGTTCTATTGTCGGAATCGTGTTTTTCAGCCCGTGGGGAATTGTTTTAGGACCTTTCGGAGGGGCTTTTATCGGAGAACTTTTAGGAGAAAGAAGTGCCCGGGACGCCTTCAAATCGGGCATCGGGGCACTGATAGGTTTCTTGGTAGGAACAGTATTCAAAGTAGTGATATGCGGGTATTTCGTATGGTGCTTTGCCAAGGGATTACTTACCGTTGCAGCGTAATGCTCATCAACCCGATTACCACATCATTGGAAAGAGTTTCGAGAACAAGGTGAGAAAGCTTCTTACCGGGATCCAAAGGCATTTCAAGCAGTACGGCGGCTCCACCATCCAATTCACGGGAAGCACCGGGGAATCCCAACTCCTCACCGAAATTATTACTGATTTCGCCTGTTTTAAGTCGCAGGCGGTAGAGTGCCGACGTATGGCGATTGAACGCTAAACCATCTTCAAAGAAGATGTGCTCGATAGGAGGCCAGTTATCCGGATTGCGCAAGAACATAACATCACGGGTACCGTCTTTATAATAGATACGGATAACTCCATTATCGATATGACACTGCATATGATTCGTACTGCCCGCCATAAGCAAATAAGCACGGGAAGCTTTTCCTTTGAGAGGAATTTCCAGGCTATCCGGATAATTGTCCCAAAGAGAAGTAAAAGCCACATTATGACCTTCAGCAGGAGTACGGAAAGGTATGCCCAACTCAGTATTCAATATACCATTCTGAACAGAAGAACGAAGCCCGGCATCATTAATATCCACTGTATGTAAAGGATGACACCACTCCCCGATACCCTGTTTGGGTATTTGCAAAGTAGTATAAGGAGAACGGGGAGAAAGATATTCGTTACGGAAAATATCCGTCACAGATGAGTTGAAACGGGTATCCATCACTACCGGCTCACATTTTGCAAAATGAACTTGGGTGAAAGTACTGGGTTCTATCAAACTTTGATTAGCTTCAGAATGAGGTCTGCCAACAGGATACCACCATTTCATTTCATCCTGTTGCATAGGAACAAAGCAGACAGGAGCCTCAGCATATATAACGTTGGCAGGAACTGATGCAGGAGAAGAAAACTCTTCACCACCCCATTCAATACGTACATCTGTCTCTTCACCGGAAGAGGCAGGTACCACGACAGACAGCATTGGACGAGTAATAGATTTCTCAACCAATGTCCACGTGGCAGGTTTCCCATTGATTGTAAGTTTTGCCACCTTAGAACGTTGTGCCGGAAACTGAAGTTCCAGGGTACGGACAGCAGGCAAACGATGAGTTACGACATAAGAGGTAACTCCTTCCTTATCTCCCCGCTGAAAATCGAAATCAATATCCGGTGTATGCAGAGAGGCAGACGGCCATGCGGACGGCAAACCGGGTTTCACTAACAAACGTTCGTTCATTGCATCCGGCAGAATACCATAAAGACCTTGTATCAACACGCGGGAAGCAACACCGATAGGATCACCGAAATCGCGGTAACACTCTCCACGGGCAGCATCATAGAAGCTGATCTGCCCAAAGTTGGCAGGGCTTTCACCTAAATACATACCATCCAGAATGGAACTTTTCAACAATTTGAAACCGGCATCGGTACGACCTGCCTGGAAATAAGCAAGGGCGGTATGCATCACTTCGGCAAAAGCTACATTATTAATACTCCAGGAATAAGGTAGCCAATTGGTAGTGGAAATGGTAGCATATCCTTCATCTTTCAGACCTTCGCCACGAACAGGAATATGAGGAATTTCACGGTCTACATAACTGGTGGCAAGGTATGCCTGGAAAGGATCGGCAATATCGCTGTCGAGCGCATGATAGATGGTCCACACACCGGGAGCGGTATGCAGGCGTTTATGTCCCATGAAGTCCTGGAACTCAGCCCAATGTCCACGTTCGGGCATCCAAAGGCGGGCATTCAGTGCTTTCAATATCTTATCAGCTTCCTCGCGGTAAGGTGTGGAATCTTCCCCTATTTTTTCAGCAATCAGAGCAGCAAGGCGATTGGCACGATAGTTATAAGCAGTACTGTGAGTTACGGCACCGCTGTTGTAGTAGAGGGCATCGCTTGCCCAGATACAGGCGTAGGCATCGTAAAGACCGTCATTATCGGGATCATAGTTGAGCTTCTCCCAGGCAAGATGACGAGTAAATACAGGCCATATACGACGGGCATATTCCAGATCACCGGTCCAGTTAAGATGCCACAGGAGTTCATCTATATAACAAAGATTCATATCATAATGATGCATCTGATCGTTACGACGCGGATTACGACAAATATATCCGTTACTGTACTGCGGTGTACCCCATTGCTTTACGGAACGAGCCAGAGCAAGGGCAGAATCCTGTGCAGGATGTGGTATCGTATTGGGTACCTCAGTCACCTGGCTGGCAGCATAGGCATCGAAATGCGTACGGGCACGATCGTGCCACCCCAAAGCATCGCCTGTATAAGCTGCACGCCAGCCGCTAAGGGGCATACGCCAACCAATGGCACCATGCAACCAGACTTCACCATCCCAAATACCATCGGCAGCTACGGCAAGGGCACCACCCAGGGTATTAAAAAATGGATCGGGAGTTGTAATCCGAATACGGGAAGCCAGTTCGGCACGGGCTCGCTCTGATTTATCATAGAGAGCAACACCCTCTTCAAAGGAAGGAATCACCAAGGAATAATCGCGGACAAGAATATAGATATTCTGTGGATCAGTATCCAGAGCTATATCCATAGTCTGTAATTGTTCAGGGTGCTCCGGCGCATCGAAGCAACCCGGAGGATCAGCTCCCATATCACCGTTACGGCTCAGTTTGTCAAGACGGATTTCGCTCAGCAAAGAGCGTAAAGTAGCCCCCTGAGGCATATTGATGGGAGTAATCTTCCAGATAGCAGCATCTTCATCGGGCAAGGCAAGAGCGAAGATCTGCAGTTCTGCATTTTCACCCCAGGCAGGATGCGTCAGGCGATACGAACGGCGACCGGGAGTGTAGCGTGATTCACACCAGGCAGTAGAGTCAAGAGCTACAGAACTGCCATCACTCAGCAGAAGACGAAAACTGATATTCTTACTATTACGTTTCTCATAAACGGCAAAAACGGGACGGTCGCTCGTCTCTAAACGGAAAGCTGTGTGGCTGCCATAGAGAGCGCGGGTATAGCGGTTCTTACCGTTGACGCTTACAAAGTCTTCTCCATCCGGACGATATTGCAAGGTACGGGAGGCACCACGTTTATGATCGTTGAAAGAGGTGGACTCTATGCGATCGCCAGCACCTTGTGGTTTATTGCCAGTGGTATACTGTGCATAAGCGATAGCAGGCAACAGAGAGATAGCGGCATAAAGAAATATTCGTTTCATATAGGGTGATGGATAAGATGTGATAAAGAGTGATAGCACTTACGGCATCGGACTCAAACCTTCCCAACGCACATCCCATGTTCCGTCCTGCGGGAAGCCCGGATTCTTCACCTGACACCCATCCCAACCGGCACACATCAATGCTACGGCAGTCAGCAAACCACCATTACCGGGCAGGTAACAGCGCAGACGGCCATCCTGATAATTATGTCCATTCAACAGGTAGGTATTAGTGCGTTTATCCATCAGTAAAGCGCCTACAGCCTTTTCGGGTTCGCCCAGACGAGTGGCGTTCATTGCAGTCATCGGATAGTCCCACCCCCAGGTTTTCCCCCAATTCCAGTTGTCCCACACCCAGTGCAGGGTATTCTTCATATAGTCGTCACGAATGAGCTTGTTCATCGGAAGGATACCTACGGAACCGAGCACGGCCATGTGGTCGCTGGTAAAACGAATATCTTTGTAAGTATCGACGGCATCTTCGGACGCCAAGTAAAGATGATCCTCATTATAAGCAAGCAGAGAGAGTTTGTCTATCATTTCGTCCCATTCCAGATTGCGCTTTCCACCGGCACGCTCGCGCCACTTCTGGGCTGTCTGCATAGCAAAGTGCCAGTAAGAGAGTTCGAAAGGTGGGTTGATGGTGGTAGCTGCACGCAGTGTTTCCTGTGCAGGGATGGCACCTTTCAGGATGAAACGACCGTGAAATTCATCATAAGTTGCGAAAGCATACATGAACTCGGCAGTTTCCTGTACCAGTTTATTGTACTTCTGAATCACTTCGTCTGAAGGATTGGAACGGTAAACAAGCTCGGCCAGATAAATGAAATGCGGTTGTTGCCAGATCAAGAAAGAACCTACATTGGAAGGCGCTTCCGTACCGCTGGGATCGGTCATCTTCATCCAGCGCACACCGGGAACCCCCTGGCGACGGGCTATTTCACGGGCAACGGGTTCTACGGTTTCATACCAACCCAACGTACGGTCCAGCAGGTCAGTATGCCCCCAAAGCGGCTGCCAGGCTTGATGCCACCAAATCATTTCGAGATGGAACTTACCGAACCAGGAATTATAAGTCAGACCTGTCTCCTGCGGAGGTACACTACCGGCAGACTGGATAGCGAGAAGATACTGACTGAGTACCACACGACGTTCCAGCTCCTTTGCACGCGGATCGGTGCAATGTGAGAAATCGACAGCAGCGCCATTCGTCCAGAAGTTCGTCCAATGAGAGGCACTGGCAGCAGCAGTTTCTGCGAAAGAGGGCAATACCTGACCGTCAGCATAGACAGGAGGTTCACTTTCAAATACGGTTCCCTGAAAATTCGGTGTAAAGAGACAGGAGAATGCCAGCATATCTTCATCCGGAGTCAAGACGAAATAGTTCTTGGACTTCTCAGCCAGGTTGGCTTTACCTTCCCAACGCAGGGTTACATAATAAGTGGTTTCATTAAGCACACGCTTCAGCACGGCACTTTGGGCATCCTGACGGACAATGGTTGTAGAATGTTTATCGTTCGCATCCCAATTGCAGGCATCATCAGCATGTGCACCCGTGGGATACGGAAAGCGCAGATTGACACCGGCATGTGCACGGCTGGTGACACTGGCGGAAATCATATCCTGATCGGGATGGCAGACTGTCTGTACATCGAAAGCGTTACCATTCAGTGTGAAGTGGCTGGTGATTTCACCTTTCCACATATTCAGTGTTTGGCGGATATCGGTGATATCAGATGCTTTCACTCCGTCACCCAGTTCCAAGCCAACGATCCCCAAGTGCAAGCGGTGCGGATTGACGCGGAACCAGTCGGAAGCTTCTTTTTGCCGTCCCTCTTCCTTGAACTGGCAGGCGTAGAGTTCTTCGTGTCCACGACCGAAGTCAAAGGCTTTCAGGACTTCTTCAGACTTGTATCCTTGCGGATTGGCAAATGAATGCCAGCCCCACTGGCTCTGTGTCCCCAAAGGTACACCCTTACTATACATAGACGGGAATGTTTGTAAGCCAGTAGCATCTACCGTGAACGCAAATTCACCATTACCCACGCTGAGCGAAGCCAACGAATCGAACGAGGCTACTTGAGGATTGTTACGAGTCACCAATGCTTCACGGTCTATCGGAGCTTGTTTCTCCGAACCGCAAGCCGTCAGCACGAAAGCAACGAAAAGGGAATAAAATACTTTTTTCATGGTATTCTTGATAACAGATAATTAGATTAATAGTATTTTGGGGAAGCTAACGGAAGTCGAACATCAGATTCAGCCGTAGTCCTTCGTCTCCTTTCTTGATGCGGATAATTCCCGGCTGGCTCTGTGGACCATGTTGGCTGATGGGCTTGAAACAACGGATACCCGGAATATCGAGTAAGAAAGAAATATCTCCCGCGGGGAAGTCGGGCATGGTATTGATGCCATCCTGGCGGCCGTGGGGTTCTTCGGGCGTGAATACCCGCAAGAAGATGCCATCACTGGCGGCATACACGGTGAAAGGAACCGTAGGGCTTTGCAGGGTAGCCCAATAGAAGTTGGCATGATAGCCCTTGAACTCGGGGTACACAAGGCGGTCGGTGCTTTCACCGGTAATGGTATTGTTATAATCTTTCTGCCAGATGCCATAATTGGCACCGGGGATACGGTTCTTCCAGACACGGTACGGGCCACGTCCCATCCAGCGCATGCCGGAGCACTCGGATTCGGGATATGAGAAGGTGAGTCCGAGGTTCAGGACTTCGGTGTCGGTAAAGGCATCGTCGAAGCCACCGCCACCGGAAGCACGGTTCAACAGCACGGCATCCATAGAGAGGAGACCGGCAGGGGTAAGACGCCAAACGATAGAGTCGGCAGCACCCCGATAGCGTGCACAAAGAACAGCATCACCATTTTCCGTACGAGCGGAGAGATTAGACAGGATCATCTTCATACCCACGGCAACAGGACCATCTTTCAGAGGGATAACCCGACTGTCGGCATTCCTTATCACAGAAGTGATAGTAGCGTCACTCTTCCGGAAAGAGACGGTAACGGCAGGAGAATGCAAAGTAATCAGAGTATCGGTTTCTTCAACACGGCAATTACCCGTGACTGAAGTTTGTGAAGCGGACGAATGAGCATTTGCCTCCAGTTCACCTTGCAGATAATCTTTCGCATAATGTATCGGGAAGGTACGTGTACAGATACTTTCGCCATCCACTCCATACGCTTCAAGTTCCAGAATGTCCCCCTCAAAAAGCTTGGGAGCAGTGATTCGGGCGAACCCAGTCTCACCGGGAACCAACGAAGGAAGTTGTACCATTCCGCTATCTACTACCTGACGCCAGGCTTGGGCACCTCCATCGGCTACAGATACCGGGCTACCCACAGCTTCACCTTGCAACGGCGATGCACAATGGAGTACGCGCCAACGCATGGAACACTTGTCCAGATTCGTAAACAGGAATCGGTTCGATACCCGGAATTCACCACGGAACGAGGGGGTAATCATCAGAGGCTCCACATATATAGGCGACCAGACTTCACGGACAGAATAGTAACTGCCCTCCTTTTCGCGATAGGGACCGAGGATACCATCCGGGGCATTGTAATCTTCACTATCCAGCGCTCCGCCACGGTCGGAACGGCGTACAGCTTCGTCGCTGTATGCCCACATGAAGCCTCCGGCAAAGAGAGGGTGAGCAGTGTAACGTGCCCAGAAATCCTCCAACCCGGCACCATGTCCCTGATCGTACTGGCCATGCATGAATTCGGCGGGCATGAAGACTTTATAGCCATTGGTAAAACGAGCCACACCGGTGAGATAAGCAGGATAGTGGTGCGTATCGAGTTCGTCGAAATCCGCCCAGGGGTGGATGACATGACGTTTTTGCGGGTCGTAAGTACGGAACAGGCTATCAATTGCAGTATTCCATCCACCTTCGTTACCATTACTCCAGAGCACGATACAGGGATGATTCACGTCACGCGTCAACATTTCACGAACAAGACGAGTACCTGTAGGGGTATCATAAGCATCTTGCCAACCAGCCAACTCGTCGATGTAGAGTAAACCAAGGGAGTCGCAGGCATCCAGGAAGTGTTCATCAGGGGGATAGTGAGAACGGACGGCATTCATGTTCATCTCTTTTATGAGCTTGACATCCTGTATGCTGAGTTCTTTATTCGTAGTTCGTCCGCCATCGGGGTGGAAAGTGTGCCGATTGATGCCTTTCATAACAAGCTTGGTACCGTTCAGGTAGAGTCCGTCGCGAGGACGGAAATCAATGGTGCGGAAGCCGATGCGGGTATCCATGGAGTGAATGACGTTTCCTTCCTTACCGAGCAGAGAAACTGTAAGCCGATAGAGTACAGGAGACTCAGGAGTCCACGGAGATATACCGTCGAAATGAGCAGTCAGCAACTGAACGGAATCTTTAGTAACTTTCACGGGACGGTGTTCGGCATCCTTGGCAGATATCGGTGCCACTTCCATGGAAAGACTTTCTTCTCCGGTGGTACCTTGCAAATGTACTTCTACTTTTAGCTCTCCATCCGCACGGGCATCTACAGCCATGCGTTCGATATGCGTAGCCGGCTTTGCTTCCAGCCATACGGGGCGATATATTCCACCAAAGAGCCACCAGTCCGCCTTGCGCTCGGCAGCGTTGATGGACTTGTTGTCAGAGTGCTTCTTTACACGAACTTCAATTTGATTGTTGCTTCCGAATTTCAGCAGATCGGTGACGTCATAAGAGAAGCGATAGAAGCCTCCCTGATGTACGGGGCCTGCGGATTGGCCATTGACGAAGACTTCGGTATCAGTCATTACGCCACCAAACCAGAGGCGTACATTCTGTCCCTGCCAGTTGCGGGGAACACGGAAAAAGCGCTTATAAGTACCTTCTTCCATCGAAGGATTCTTCACTCCGGCTTTCTTATACCAACGGCCATAGGTATATTCACCGAAGCCTTGCAGTTCCCATTGTGAAGGAACTTCTATTTTACTCCAACGCCCGCTGTTGTGTCCTTCGGATACACGAAACTGCCAGGTTACGGTGTTACCCAACCCTGTGCCGGAAAGATATTGACGTTCTGTTTCCTGAGCTTGTACAACCCAAGCTGTCAGTAAGAAAAGGATAGTACCCAAAAAGTGCTTTCTACTCATAGTATTTGGCTTTATTATTCGATTTTACAAAGAAAGGCATTCTCTGGCAAACAATAAATAAGCAGAATGATTTTCTGGCTGTACAAAATGACGGAGAGAGAATCTCCGCTTCTTCCCACTTAACTCTTTATATCACAAGAAGTCACTCATTCCGCCTCACTGCGAACAAAAAGCTATCAAAACAATCCTTTTCCCAACAGAACATTTTCCACAAACAGTTCAAATAGAATCCGGCTGCATAATTTATAGAATATAAATGCAGTATTTCCGTATAAAACAGACAACGAATGCAATACTTATGCAAGAAACTATAGTTCTTTCACAAAGGAACTATAGATCTAACGCAAACAATCTATAAATGAAACACGTCTGATCTATAGATGAAGAACAAACGATCCATGGATCGAACATAAACGGTCTATAGATGGGAAGCAAACTATGTGTTTTCAGTGGACAGATCATCTGTTTTTCTTTTTTCAGAGTTGTACGTATTTCTGTATTCCACTCTCAATCAACAATATGCTGATTTCCGTTCGTTTCTTTTCGTTCTCCCCCTCCGTCGGACGGAAATATCACATTCTCATTATGCATAAAAAGCAAAGTGTCAAAGTGCTTTCCGCTTTAACTTTACAATAAATCTTCCTCCTCTACATTCGTCTCACGCCCGAAAGACCTGTATTCTAATGGAGTAAATCCTGTACGTTTTTTGAAGAGAGAGAAAAAGTGTTCAGTAGATTTATAATCGAGCATAAACGAAATTTCCTTTACCGATTGGGAAGTGCCAACCAGTAACTGCTTTGCCTTACGCAACTTAAGTTCCTGGAAATACTTAGCAGGCGCATATCCCGTATAATCCTTAAAAACCTTACGAAACCAAGAATAACTGATATTCAATTTCATGGCCAACTCTTCCGGGTCAATATCCTTGAATATATTCTCATTCATAATAATTTTCGCCTGTTCAATCTTTTGATCAACATCACCCATCTCGAATATCTTGTTCTTGGATATGGAAAGAATCATTCCTATCATGTGCAATACAATACCTGAAAGATATTGCTGGGATGAAATCTTATCAGCCTCAGCTATCTCCAATGCACGTGAAAAAAGGGTAACCAGTTCCTCATTCAGACCTACTTCCAGTATTTGATTGTCTTTAGAGAGGAAGCCTCCTCTCAGCATATCATCGATGACCGGCCCTTCAAAACCGATATAATACTCATTCCAGCCTGTTTGCTGATATGGATGATACGTATGCCATTGCCCAGGGAAAAGAACCATAAGCCTGCCTTTACAGACTTGTTTCTCCGGAGTAGAATCGGAAGCAAACAAACCTCGTCCTTTAGTTATATAAACCAACTGATATTCACGTAAAACACGCCCCTTCTGGGCATTAAAGAAATATCCTGAAGGATGATCCTTCAAGGGATAAGGAGAATTTGGCTGAATGGACTGGAACCCCACGGTATTTACCCACAGACCAAATTTCTGGTCCATATCATTCACTATCAAATATTTGAATTCAACCCCTAAATCATTATAGTTCTTAGTCATAACACGTGTTTTACATAATAGATATGTGGCAAAAATAGAAATTATTTATGAATAAAAAAATGTCCGTTCCGGCTTTATTCTAAAATATACCGGAGCGGACTAATAAAAACGAGTAATAGGGGAAAGATTATTTTTTTACAACAATTTTATCATATTGTTCTTCGGCCTTTATTTCTGTGTACTTGGGTGCATCTATCATTTCAACCAATGCACGGAGTACAGGGCCTTCACCCATAGGATCATTTTCCTGTGTAGGACGGTTATAATAATATACCAATGAAGGCATGATACCTGTTCCTACACAAATAGAAGTAACATCTCCATTATCAGAAATCTTTTTCATCATACCTTTCAATCCCTGCTCAGCTACGTAAATGAAATCAGGATGTAGCCATCCTTCTTTCACACCACGGGCAATACCAAAAACAAACATTGCTGTTCCTGTGATTTCTTCATAAGAATCTTCTTTATCCAACAACTGATGCCAAAGTCCATTCTTACCTTGATAACGGGCTACACCACTTGCTTGTTGGCGGAAATTTTCGATAACAGCTTCACGCATCGGATGATCTTTCGGCATCATACTAAGCAGATCAGCCTGTGCCATAAATACCCATCCGTTAGCACGGCTCCAGTGAGCTACTCCATGCTCCTTGTTATCCGTATGATAACAATGATAATAAATCTGTTTTTCAGGACACCAAAGATAACGGGTATAGTTTAGCACCTGATTGGCTGCATCATTAAAATATTTCTCATCACCAGTCATCTTACCCATGCGTGCCAGAAAAGAAATTGCCATAAAGGCATCATCTGCCCAAATCGTATTGACATGCGGCCATATACGGGCAATAGTTCCATCCACCAAACGAGGTTCACCGTAATTCAGGTGTTCGGCTGTTTCGTTAACATAATCCAGAAAAGATTGATTAGGATATCTCATCTGCAATTCAATCAGACTGGCTCCCATCGGGCCATTATCATCCAGACGCTTGCCACGGAAGATCATGTGCCAACTCAATTTTCGCACGGCATTCCAACCATCTTGTTTAAAGGCCTCATCGTACTGTTTGCGAAAGAATTCAAGATTACCTTCATTGAACACAAAATTCATGTTCTTCAAAACATATTTCTCATACTTCTTGTCAGCAAGTTTATCTCCCAGTTCCATGAGAGCCATATTGGTTACACCATTCGTATAATGCCAGTTATTGTACTTGCATGCTACCTTCACATTCATGTCAAGAGGTAATTTCTTGACGGACTTATAAGTTTCACCAGTCTTCGTATTCTTAAACTCGTATGTGGTACTGGCAAGAATGCGGTCTGCAATCTTTACAGCAGCTTCTCTTGCCGTCATATTGGTCTGGGCAGCGAGAGTTGTTACTGCCAACAGCAGAGCGAGAGAGAAGAATATTCGCTTCATATTATACTTTTAAAGAATTAGTAAAGTAGATAGCAGTCAATAAGAAATGCCTGCCATCTACTTAAGAATCATTTAGGCAGATTAAATGCACGAGTCATTTCCTGCATTTGTTCTTGGCTCATACCGTCAGGTTCAAAGCCCATATTTTTGGCTGCAATATAAATCAGGGCAGACTTATTCAGTACATCCACCTGATCGAAAGCCGACATGATATCCACATCCACTGCAAATACACCATGCTTTTCCCACATAGCCACATCATAATCTTCCAATTGTTCGATGGTAGCCTCTGCCAATTTTACGGAGCTTGGCAATTCATAAGGAATAATACCCAAACCACGCGGACAGAAAGCCTTAGTTTCGGGAATCATACTCCAAAGCAAATTGGTAGCAACATCTTTTTCAAGGAATTTCTTACAATGAGTCATAGCAATCAATTCAATGGGATGAGTATGCAACGAAGCTTTATAAGGCGAACCTTTCTCAATCAGACGATTGTGTACACTGAGATGGGCAGGTAATTCAGAAGTAGGCATCACAGGATGATCCGCAATAATCACATAACTGGCACAGTCATCCAGGATACGAATTACAGAACCATGTTCCATCGGCCAACGAGCCAAATCGCGCATACGCTTATTAGTTCCTTTGCAATAGAAATAGCAACCTTTCAGATAAGGTAAAGTAGCACCGATCTGCTTTACATCGCTAATAGCAGGCAACGACTTTATCTCATCGTCTACAAATTCAGTAATATTCAGTGTGATGTTGCCGCCATTACGTTCAGCCCATCCCTTTTGCCAGAGATATCCGGCAACTTCTGCCACTTGATTGACTGCATAAGTCAATGCCTGGCGATTTTCGAGAATTGATTTCATTATAATAAATTAAGTTACGATTTATAAGCTACGAGTTGCTGCGCTATCATACCGAAAAGTACTTGTAGCTCGTAACTCGTAGCTATACACTATTATACCTGTGCCATTGCCACTACTATGATGGAAGAGATCAGAACCACCAAGCCTAAGATAAGAACGGCAATCGTAGTATTGCTGACACCTTTCCACTCTTTCAGCAAAATACCCCAAACATTACTGAACGTAACATTCAGTGACATCAGGATACTCCAAGAGAAAGCAAGAAGTATAGGACTGTCTGTCAGGAAACTCTTACCCATTTCAAGACCAAAGAACTGTGAATACCACAGTACACCGGCAAGAGCACAAAATAAGAGATTATTCGTCAATGTCGTACCTTTTACAGAGAAATATTCCTTACCGGTTTTATTCTTGATATTCTGCCAAATACAATAAACAGCATTTGTACAGAAACCACCGAGAGTAACTAGGAAAATTACAGGTAAACCAGCATAAAGAGCTTCTACTCCACCTGCCAAAGCAGCTCCTTTGATAGGTGTTCCGGCATCCAACCCAAGAGCAAAACACGCACTCATCACACCTGCCAGCAATGCCACGAGCAAACCTTTCGTCAGGGCAAAGTCCTTAACAGCTGCCCGTTTTTCTTCTTCCGTCATATTCTTGGAGCGAAGACTACCGGCATATCCGATGATAGCAATACCAGCCAGCGTTATGCAGACGCCAATAAGTAGCATCAGTCCTTCACCATGCAGCAAATCTTTTCCGGCAAACAAAGCAGGGAAGAGTGTTCCGAATCCGGCGCATGTACCGAGGGCTATACTTTGTCCAAGTGCTACACCCAGATAACGCATACTTAACCCAAAGGTCAATCCACCTACGCCCCACAGAACACCATAAACCATAGCAGGCAAAGCACCGCCTGCCCCCCAAAGTTCAATCAGCGAACTTCCCGCCGGAATGGCAAGCAATGCCCCCAACAACGGGAAAACAAGCCATGCAAAGATTCCCTGTACAAGCCAGAAACTCTCCCACGACCAGTTTTTCACCTTGTTAATGGGTACATACGAACTACTCTGCCCGAAGCTCCCGATAGCTATAATCAACAATCCTATCAGTGTATTCATGATAATAACGTTTAGTAATCACTAACCATTAATCACTTAATTACGTTTCGACGTAACGTCTGCTTCGTATTTCTGTATCTCAGTAATGAATTCTTCACCTACAGGTACACCGTTCTTTAAGCAGAACATATCCCAAACTGCATTCCAAGGTAAAGATTTTCCTTCTTCGAGCAAAGCAAGACGCTCAAATAACTGATCATTTGCTTCATATTTGCGCAAAGTATCCAGTGGTTCCAACAGAGCTTGCAACACACATTTCTGTGTAGCACGGCTACCTATAACATACGCACCGATACGGTTAATAGAAGCATCAAAATAATCCAGACCGATATGTACGCGATCCAAAGCATTACAACGTACAATTTCTTTGCAGAGATCCATTGTTTCATCATTCATAATCGTCACGTGGTCAGAATCCCAACGTACCGGACGGCTCACATGCAACATGATTTCCGGAATGAATAATAATAAAGAAGACAGTTTGTCCGCAACGCTTTCAGTCGGGTGGAAGTGACCTGTATCCAGTGTAACAATCTTATTACGGCTCACACCATAACCAATATAGAAGTCATTGGAACCTACCGTATAACTTTCCAGACCGATACCAAATACTTTAGACTCTACACAGTCTTTCATATTCTTGTATTCCACTTCGAAAATGCGATCCAGAGAATCCTTCAGTAATTCACGATACAACATACGGTTCACAGTGATATCCTTGCTGCCATCATGTACCCACAGATTCATGATACAAGGATCACCCTGGCGCTTACCCATCTCTTCTGCAATAGCACGGCAACGCTTTGTATGCTCTACCCAGAAGTCACGAATACCTTTATCAGGATTAGAAAGGGAAAGATTACCACTCTTCGGATGAGAGAAAGAAGTGGAATTGAAATCCAACTTCATATTATTTTCAGCTGCCCACTGTATCCAACTTTCGAAGTGAGCCGGTTCTACTTGGTCACGGTCAACAAATTTGCCACCGAAGTCACCATAGATTTCATGAAGATTCAAGCGGTGAGTTCCAGGAATATAGCTGGCTGCTTTCAATACGTCTTGTCTCAGTTCTTCCATATTACGAGCCTTGCCAGGATAGTTTCCGGTAGCCTGAATGCCTCCGGTCAATGCACCCTGTGCTTCAAATCCGGCTACATCATCTGCCTGCCAGCAATGCAGGGAGAGGGAAATCTTTTGCAAGGTGTCCATTGCTTTCTCTACATCTACGCCGATAGCTGCGTAACGTTCTTTTGCCACTTCATAGGCTTTTTGAATCAATTCTTCTTTCATGATGGTACTAGTTTTTTAGTTATTAGTTATAATTTATTAGTTATACGTTATCACTGACAAGTAATATTAGGCTAACTGCAAGAAATGCAGATAAGCGGTATTCCAAACTTCAACGTTCTCCGGAGTAAAAGTCTTCAATGGAATTGAACGATTGATAAGTTGGCGCATGGAAACAATGTCACTTGCTGCACCTGCTGTGAGAGCTTGTATCATTACGTTGCCGATAGCGGTCGCCTCCGACGGTCCGGCAACAACAGGAATACCTACCGCATTGGCAGTCCACTGATTCAGCAAATCATTACGGCTTCCTCCTCCAATAACGTGCAGTACTTCTACAGGACGGGGAGAAAGGCTGCACAAGTTCTCCAAAACTTGGCGATAGCGCAGTGACAGGCTTTCAAAAATACAACGTACAATTTGTCCACGTGTCTCCGGTATCGGTTGATGATGGTCAGCGCAATAAGTACGAATAGCCTGTTCCATATTCATCGGGTTGGCAAACAGAACATCATCCGGATTTATCAGACTACGGAAAGGTTCGCATGCCTCTGCTTCAGCAATCAGCTCAGGATAAGATATTTCTTCCCAATCGCAACGGCAGCGTTCCAACAACCACATGCCACAAATATTCTTCAGTAAACGAATCGTCCCCGCAACACCTCCTTCATTCGTGAAGTTCAGTGCTTCTGTTTCTTCATTAATAACCGGTGCATCTGTCTCCACTCCCATCAATGACCATGTGCCACTGCTCAGATAAGCAAAGTTACGGTCCAATGCTGGTACGGCAGCCACAGCGGAAGCCGTGTCATGTCCGGCAACTGCAATCACAGGTATTGCTCCCAGTCCGGTAATCGTTTGTATTTCTTTGGTCAATACACCTATTTTCTCACCCGGATATACAAAACGCCCGAAGTTATCTTCCGTTAATCCAAGCTCTTTCAGCAATGCCGGTTCCAGACGACGCGTTTCAGCATTTACCAATTGAGCCGTACTGGCAATGGTATATTCAGTCACCATCTCTCCGGTCAGTAAATAACTAAGTGCATCCGGCATGAAAAGGATCTTATCAGCCATTTCCAGTGCACTATCCTTATTCCGGCGTAAAGTATCCAACTGGAAAAGCGAATTGAAATTCATGATCTGAATACCTGTCCATCCATATACCTGCTTGCGGGGAACGCGGGCAAAAAAAGCCTCAGGAGCTCCCATCGTATGCGGATCACGATAAGAATAGGGCTGACGAAGCAAACCACCATCTTTACCCACACATACAAAATCGACTCCCCAGGTATCAATTCCAATAGAGGTTATCTGCACATCATCCATCCGGGCAGCCAGTTTCAAACCTTCCAGAATATGACGGTACAATTCGTAGATATCCCAGTAGTAATGTCCTCCAACTTCAATCAGATGGTTAGGGAAGCGGTTCACATCTTGTAGTTCTAATCCTTGCGGAGTGAATGTTCCCAGTATGGTACGGCCGCTGGTAGCACCCAAATCAACCGCAAAAAAGCAATGTTTCATGATATTAAATAGATTTTTGACGATACAAAAATAGGGGATTACTCCCCTATACTCTGTATTAGTTTTGATTGAAAAGATGTTATTTCTGATATTCTTACCACAAAGGATACTGTATATGCAAACGCTCAAAAGATAATATGGTACATAAATGATAATTTAGCGCAGAACGCTAAATTATCATTTTATACTCTGCATCGGAATCAAGCGCACAGGCCCCAACAAACCACTTGGCACCGATTCCCACTTTCCATAATTATCCTTCTTATAATGGATATTCACAATATTGGCATCTTTATAGATACGCCAAGGCACATTACGACGATCCATATCCGCAATACGGTTGGCAGGCAGATTCGTTACTTCCACTTCAAGTGTATTCACACCCGGACGAAGATATTTACCCACTAAACAACGGTAAGGAACAGCTATAAGCGTAGCTACCTCTTGTCCATTAATGCGTACACGTGCGCTCTCGCGAACATCGCCAAGATCAAGCATCCATTCTCCAGCCTCAGCAGGAGTTTTCAAAGTGAATGTGGTGGTATAACAAGCTGTCCCCATTGTATTTTTCACACCTTCGGCAGCTATTTCCGTCCACGAACCAAGAGAAACACTATCCGGTACATTACTTACCACAGGCATTGCTTCTACGAAACTAAATCCCCATTTACCGGCAAAAGAACAAGCACCCGGAAGTATCTTTGCCGCTTCATCCTGGGGCATAGATGTCCAATACCCATATTCCGGTACGGCAACATCGTGATCTGTAAATGTTTTCAGAATAATAGACTCACCGGATGCCAATTGCAGGAAGACTTCTGTCCTGCCATTATTCTGACGCAACCGCGCCTTACCGGATGTACCATTCATCGGATTATAAAACATTGCAGAACGTGCCTGTACAGCCAATGGTATCCAACTTTCAGTGTCTTCTGTCTTTAAAGCTGAGATAAAATAGTGGTATCCTTCGGAATGTGAGCGGCGGATGCTACTCAATCCAAAAGCAGTCTTCATTTCTTCGGGAACGGTGGCAGTGGCAGCCAGTGTGCGGGCATAATCTGTTCCGAAAAGGACATGCCCTTTTCCTTCCCGTTCCTTTATTTGTGCCAAAGCTTTATTAAACTCTGCACGACGTTGACCCAAATCATTCAATCCCGGTACATCTTCCGGATACTGTTCCAGGAAAACAATCGTAGCTCCCTCATCCGCCAGGCGAAGTAATTTCTCCATCACATCAGCAGGCATCAAGCGCGCACCGGGAACTACCAATGCCTTATAAGAAGCTCCACCGGAAGTCAATATCTTACCGTCCTGACACATAGCGTTACGGATAAAGTTATCGGAAATATAATCCATATCATATCCTGCACCATAAATGCGATGCACTGCCTCTATAAACCGAGGAGCACGTTTCGCCATCTTATGAATATCGAAAAGCAGCAGACGACCGTCCTGATCGTCCCACATATCATAAACAGGCAGATAAACCAGGAAGTCATTATCCGGTTGTCCCATTTGCAGGAAACTCTGGCAACGGGTGACATAATCAAAGAATGCCGGAGCATCCCGCCAGATATTATTTGTAGGGCTCATATTAATAGAAGCATAAAACTTCCATCCCGGCCATGCGGCCTCAGCCGGCGAGTAAGTCGTTCCATGGAAATACATGTGATTCACACCGGAAACGAACATCAAATCCATATCGGGCTTACACTGCGATAGTGAAGTACGGAAATGCTCTGTCAACCAAGTGAATGTCTCCGAAGTCGTATAAGGCTTTCCTGCGATATGTGCCGCCGAAGAAGCATATTTCAGCATGGAGAGATCAGAGTCGTTAGGACGAGTCAACGAGTCTTTACGTAGTCCGCGGATACCGAAGTCCGACAGTCCAAAGCCCTCACATTCGGGAACATCGACCGTTGCATAAAGATCTATAAGATTACCGGGTGAGCCGTGTGCCTGATTACGGGTACGTGAACCATGTTTGTGCGCCCAGTCCGTCCACTGACGGGTAAAGTTCTCCTGAAGCAGTTCTGCAAGAGTCTCACGATAATCGGAAATAACACGGCGGGTAGTCTCTGTACGCTCTTCTGAAAGGAAATCGGGCAAGAACTCCTCCAATTTATATCCACGACGAAGAGCAAATTGCTCGAACAGGTCACCTGTCCAGTCAGCACCGTAAACCTCATAAGAATCATTAAAGAAATTATGCGGATACTCAGTTGGAGTCCCGGCTGTTCCATTAGCTGTCTTTCCTGAGAAAGCCTGTTCAAAACGATTCAAGTAATTGGACACAGCTTTTGCCGAGAAGTGATTCATCACATATCCTTCACCGCCGGGTGCAGCACGTTTTACCTTCTGAAATGTTTTTCCTATGAAAGCGGCAATCAAACGCCACTCTCCTTTCGGAGCTTTCCATACCAGCTTTCCGTTTTCTATCTTCGATGTCAGGTCATAGCAGCGCACAGCTTTTTGTTCTTTCGGAGTAGAAGTGTCTGTCAGAACCCTAAAAGCCATCAGCCGACACAATTTGGCATACGGACGTTGTTTTTCATCCGTCACTTCTATGGTTGTATTCAAGCGTTCGCCGCCTTTCAATGTATATTCTTCAATCAATAATTTACAGGCAGCATCTTCTATACCTACTTCCGGACCACCAAAAGGCCATCCCGTACCCGTATTCATATCAATCTTCATGCCCAGGCGCGCAGCCTCACTTTCCGTATGGCGCAACATCCGCATCCACTCGGGCGTAAGGAACTGAATTTCGTTTGCGTCATTGCCCTGCACTCCATAAATAGGAGTAACTTCCATCGTCCCCATTCCGGCTTTGGAGTATGCTTCCAGATTACGAGTCAGATTAGCCGCATCTACTGCACTCCCCATCCACCACCAACGGGCACCGGGTTTAGCTTCCGTGGTTACCTCAGGCCACGAGATGTTCTGTGCAGAAATGGTTCCGGCACAGAAAGAAGCAAAAATTATTGCTAATAAATTCTTTTTCATGATATATATTATTTATAAAAGCGACAGTTTGTCACTTTCCCAGCTCAATGCACCCCATAATAAACGGTCCTGTTGCTTTCGCATCATTATCCCGCATCTTTTCACCTATATAATATTCAAAGCTGCCATCGCGATACGGATGTCCACCCAAGCCGCCTACCTGACAGCAGCGTGTCAATGTCAATGTACCATCCTGGCACTCTACTATCAATTTGCTCTTCAAACCATTGAAAGCCTTCTCCGCCACAGCACGATACTTTTCATCAATATATCCCTTGTTCACAGCCTTTGCATAAGCATACATGAATTGCGTCGTCACAGATGCCTCCGGGAAGTTTCCTTTCCGTTTCGGCTGATCAAGCACCTGATACCACAAACCATTCTTATCCTGATATGCAGGCAACACCTCAGCCAACCCTTGTATCCACCCGATCATCCGGGCACGTCCTTCATGGTCTTCCGGAATATAATCCAATGCATCCACCATCGCCATAAACCACCAGCCGATACTGCGTCCCCAGAAGTTAGGGGAATGCCCGGTTTCCGGATCAGCCCAACGCTGGCTCTTACTTTCATCCCAGGCATGATGATAAAGCCCGGTCTTGGCATCATAGGTATGTTTCTGACAAAGCGTGAATTGTTTCACTGCCTCATCAATCCATTCGGGTTTATTGAATTCTGCACCATACTGGGCAAGGAAAGGGGAAGCCATATACAAACCATCCAGCCAGATCTGGTGTTGATAAATCAACTTATGCCAGTAGGCACCTTCCAACGTACGCGGATGATTTTTCAACTGTCTGACAAGGGCATCCATTGCCGTCTTATATTTCTCCTTACCAGTTTCACGATACAAGTCGAACAGAACCTTACCTGAATTTATATAGTCAAGGTTGTATGTTTCCACACGATACAGATGGATTTCCCCTTTGTCATCAATCAAGGAGTCTGCCCATTGCTCCACATAGTCAAAGTAACGGCGTTCTCCCGTCTTCTTCCACATTTGCAGCATCGCACAGCAACCTACCCCTTGTGCATACCCAAAGAAAAGACGCTTTCCATGATCCAGCTGATACGCCTGCGGAAAACGTACCATCTCCGAATCAGCAAACCAACGGGCATACGAATCCGGTTGCCATGTATCTGTACGGAAAGGATTGGTCATTGCATCCGGTTTTTTCAGTTTTAATGTCCATTTACCGTTGGCAGCTGCTTTTGCTGTTACTACTTTGTCTGCCCACGATGCTTTAACAGTTACTTTTTCTCCGGGCGTAGCCTTGCCCCACACATTCACTTGTGCATTTTGTTGCAATACCATGTTATCTGAGAAAATGGCAGGGAGCGTCACCTTTGCTTCTGTGGTGAGAGAAGCAAATAAACCTAATACAAGGAATATTGAAAATCTAAGAAGCTCTTTCATGTGCCTTTAATAGTTTATAGATTCACATAGATTATTTTATAGAACATGCCAATACCTGACGGCACAAAAATAGGGGTTTCCACCGAAACCCCTTCTTTATATTTTGATAGTTTTCTTATTGCTTTTGTTGTTTCCATAAATAATAGAATCAACATTATCTATTCCTTTATCTTCAGCCAGCCCCAAATCATTTTCTTTCGGGAAATGGCAATTAAAGCAGTCCCCATTAGACAGCAGGCACAGCGTAGTTCCTTATTGGAAAGTTTATTCAGATTATCAACAATACCGGGTAAGGGGTAATTCTCTTTAAAAAAGGAAAATACATCGGCTGAGTTTTCTAAGTCGGTTTTCATTTGGCAGGAGCAAGTAAAGGGTTCATCCATCGTGTTATAAGTTTTAAAGGTTGATGTTGTCCCTATGCTATGCTCTTATAATAAAAGTGGCATGGGAACTATTGACATATTATCCACTTTCGAGGCTCTGGTAAACCGGCAAGAAAATAACAAGCAATAGCCCCACGCCACAAAATGTATATAACAAAGTTATATGCAATCCGGACGTGGAGACTTTCACTTATTATTCGCTCTTATTTAAAATTTACCAGATTTCCGAAAGTACGAATAATAAAATGATCTCCAAATCACAAAACACATCTCTTCACTATTGAAGAAATATGCAACAAAGATACACAAAAAATTGGAATAGATATCATAAGATAGGATTTTAGGAAAAAGGTACAACCTTATGGCAAATAACATTATTAGTTTTGATGTAAAAGACCGTTTGTTTTCCGTAAAAACATTATATGTTTAAGACCAGAAAAAGCATCAAACTGAATAATTCTTCATATCCACTTCGGACTTGACCCGCACCTGAGGCACACTTGCTCCATACATTCTCCGTCCAGAGGTACTTCTGACCGAAGAAATCCCGGATTTGGTACGGAGCAAGTGCGCCTCAGATACGGGTCAATCAGTTCCTAATCTCCGATTTCGATTGCATATATTTCCCGATTTATGCATAAAACATAGCATTCATAGTATAAAAAGTACAAAATTTCTCTCTTTAATGCATATTCTTTCCAAAATTATCCCTACTTTTGCGCCATTCTTAGAATAATTATACAGAAAAATGAAGAAAAAAGCCAATCGGTTAGACGCCATCAAGATGATTATCTCAAGCAAAGATGTCAGTTCTCAGGAAGAACTGCTGCAAGCTTTAGGTAAGGAAGGCTTTGAGCTGACACAAGCCACTCTTTCCCGCGACTTGAAACAACTGAAAGTTGCCAAGGCGGCAAACATGAATGGGAAATACGTATATGTATTACCCAATAACATCATGTACAAGCGTTCCAATGACCAGAGTGCCAGCGAAATGCTGATGACCAGCGGTTTTGTTTCCCTGCAATTCTCCGGTAACATTGCCGTTATTCGCACACGGCCTGGCTATGCCAGCAGTATGGCCTATGACATTGACAACCGCGAATGTCCCGCTATCTTGGGCACCATCGCCGGTGACGACACCATCATGCTGGTAGTGCACGAAGCCGCTTCGCACAGCGAGGTACGCGAATTCCTGTCACAAATCATCCCTAACATAGAATAAATGAAGAACTAAAAATGAAGAATGAAGAATTGCCATGCGGCATACTTGCATAGCGCAGCAAAATTCTTCATTCTTCATTCTAAAATTATTAATTAAATACGAAATGGATACCAAAAAAGTGGACGTGATGGTGGCTGACGCCTCTCACGAAATTTATGTGGATAAGATTTTGGATACCATCAGAGAAGCGGCCAAAGTACGTGGAACGGGCATCGCAGAACGCACACACGAATATGTGGCGACAAAAATGAAGGAAGGAAAAGCCATCATCGCCTTATGCGGAGACGTGTTTGCAGGTTTCACCTACATCGAAAGCTGGGGAAACAAACAATACGTCGCCACCTCCGGTTTGATTGTACATCCCGACTTTCGCGGCATAGGATTGGCTAAGCGTATCAAAATGGCATCCTTCCGCCTGGCACGCTTGCGATGGCCCAACGCCAAAGTATTCAGCCTCACCAGCGGAGCTGCCGTCATGAAAATGAATACGGAACTGGGATATGTCCCTGTTACCTTCAATGAATTGACAGACGATGAATCCTTCTGGAAAGGTTGCGAAGGTTGCATCAACCATGATATATTAGTAGCCAAGAACCGCAAGTTCTGCATCTGCACCGCAATGCTCTACGACCCGGAACTGCATGAAGATGATAAAATATAACCGTCCGTCATCCTGAGCGTAGTCAAAGGATCTCTTTTCCCTTGTACACACTACAGAGACGAGATTCTTCACTACGTTCAGAATGACAAATACTCAAGAAAAGAAGAAAAATAATACATAGCATTATGGAAGAAAAGAAGAAAAAAGTAGTAGTCGCATTCAGCGGCGGTCTTGATACTTCATTTACGGTAATGTACCTTGCCAAAGAAAAAGGGTACGAAGTGTATGCAGCTTGTGCAAACACCGGTGGCTTCAGTCCTGAACAGCTGAAAACGAACGAAGAAAACGCCTATAAACTGGGCGCAAAAGAATATGTTACTATCGACGTAACTCAGGAATATTACGAAAAGAGCTTGAAATACATGGTGTTCGGTAACGTGTTGCGTAATGGCACCTATCCTATTTCCGTAAGTTCCGAGCGTATCTTCCAGGCACTTGCCATTGCACGTTATGCCAACGAGATTGGAGCAGACGCTATCGCTCATGGTTCTACAGGGGCAGGTAACGACCAGATTCGTTTCGACATGACATTCCTCGTACTGGCTCCGGGTGTAGAAATCATCACACTGACCCGTGACATGGCATTGAGCCGCCAGGAAGAAATCGATTATCTGAACAAACATGGTTTCTCAGCAGACTTCACCAAGCTGAAATATTCCTATAATGTAGGCTTGTGGGGTACTTCCATCTGTGGTGGTGAAATTCTGGATTCAGCACAAGGCTTGCCCGAAACGGCTTACCTGAAACACTGCACTAAAGAAGGTAGTGAACAATTGCGTCTCACTTTTGAGAAAGGTGAGCTGAAAGCAGTAAACGATGAGACATTCGACGATCCCATCAAAGCTATCCAGAAAGTGGAAGAAATTGGTGCCGCTTACGGCATTGGTCGCGATATGCACGTAGGTGATACGATTATCGGCATCAAAGGCCGTGTAGGTTTCGAAGCTGCTGCCCCGATGTTGATTATCGGTGCACATAAATTCCTGGAAAAATATACGCTGAGTAAATGGCAACAATACTGGAAAGACCAAGTTGCTAATTGGTACGGTATGTTCCTGCACGAAAGTCAGTACCTGGAACCGGTAATGCGTGACATCGAAGCCATGCTGGAATCTTCACAACGCAACGTGAACGGTACGGCTATCCTGGAACTCCGCCCGTTAGGTTTCTCAACCGTAGGTGTGGAAAGTAAGGACGATTTGGTAAAGACTAAGTTCGGCGAATACGGTGAAATGCAGAAAGGCTGGACGGCAGAGGATGCAAAAGGCTTTATCAAAGTGACTTCTACCCCGCTGAGAGTGTACTATAACAATCATAAGGACGAAGAGATTTAAATCTTATGGACAATAATAATAGGAAACTTACCCGCTCACGCAGCGACAGAATGCTTGCCGGCGTTTGCGGAGGACTGGCAAATTACTTCGGGCTCGACCCGTCTCTCGTACGCATCGGTTATGCATTGCTGACATTTTTCACCGTATTTGCCGGTATCCCTGTATACCTTATTATGTGGTTGATTGTCCCTGAAGAGAAAAACTTATATAACAGATAAAGAACACACAATGATTAAAGTAGGAATCATCGGCGGAGCAGGATATACGGCAGGTGAATTGATACGCTTGCTGATTAACCATCCGGAAGCGGAAATCGTATTCATCAACAGCTCTAGTAACGCCGGAAACAAAATTACCGACGTACACGAAGGATTGTACGGCGAAACGGATCTTGTCTTCACCGACGAGTTACCTTTGAATGAAATTGATGTATTATTCTTCTGCACCGCCCACGGCGATACGAAGAAGTTCATGGAAAGCCATAACCTCCCTGAGGAACTGAAAGTAATCGACCTTTCTATGGATTATCGTATTGCTTCTCCGGAGCATGAATTCATCTACGGCCTGCCGGAACTGAACCGCCGCGCCACCTGCAAAGCGAAATATGTAGCCAATCCCGGCTGCTTTGCCACTTGCATCCAACTGGGATTGTTGCCTCTCGCCAAGCACCTGATGCTGAACGACAACATCATGGTAAACGCCATCACCGGCTCTACCGGAGCTGGTGTGAAACCGGGGTCAACCAGTCACTTCAGCTGGCGAAATAATAACCTGAGTGTTTATAAAGCATTCGATCACCAGCATGTTCCCGAAATCAAGCAATCCTTGAAGCAATTACAGAACAGCTTTGATGCGGATATCGACTTTATCCCCTACCGTGGCGATTTCCCGCGTGGTATTTTTGCTACCATCGTAGTAAAAACCAAAGTAGCACTGGATGAAATCACCCGTATGTACGAAGAATACTATGCAAAAGACTCTTTCGTACACATTGTAGAGAAGAACATCGACCTGAAGCAAGTGGTAAACACCAACAAGTGTCTGCTGCATCTGGAAAAACATGGTGATAAGTTACTTATCATCTCCTGCATCGACAACTTGCTGAAAGGTGCCAGTGGACAGGCAGTACATAACATGAACTTGATGTTCAATTTAGAAGAAACCGTCGGCTTGCGATTGAAGCCCAGTGCCTTCTAAGTAATTCGTATTTCGTAATTTATAATTAAAGAAATGAATTTATTCGACGTATATCCTCTTTTTGACATCAATATTGTTAAAGGAAAAGGCTGCCACGTATGGGACGAAAAGGGTACTGAATACCTCGATCTCTACGGCGGTCATGCCGTTATCTCCATTGGTCATGCGCATCCGCACTACGTGGAGATGATAAGCAAGCAAGTTGCCACGTTGGGATTTTATTCCAACTCTGTCATCAACAAGTTACAGGAACAGGTTGCTGAACGCTTAGGAAAAGTTTGTGGTTATGATGATTACTCCTTATTCCTGATTAATAGCGGTGCAGAAGCCAACGAGAATGCCTTGAAACTCGCTTCGTTCTACAATGGACGTACGCGTGTTGTTTCCTTCAACAAAGCATTTCACGGACGCACTTCACTGGCTGTAGAAGTAACCAATAACCCGAAAATCATTGCTCCTATCAACGATTGCGGACACGTAACGTATCTGCCTTTGAACGATATAGAAGCCATGAAAGCTGAACTGGCTAAAGGGGATGTTTGTGCAGTAATCATCGAAGGTATTCAAGGTGTGGGTGGTATTCAATTGCCGACGGATGAATTTATGCATGCCCTGCGTGAAGCTTGTACGGCACACAACACGGTGCTGATTCTCGATGAAATCCAAAGCGGTTACGGACGTAGTGGCAAGTTCTTCGCTCACCAGCATAACGGCATCAAAGCCGACATCATCACCGTAGCCAAAGGTATCGGCAATGGTTTCCCGATGGCAGGCGTACTTATCAGCCCGATGTTCACCCCCGTTTACGGACAGCTTGGCACTACTTTCGGTGGCAACCACCTGGCATGTAGCGCAGCGCTCGCCGTGCTGGATGTGATAGAACAAGAGAACCTGATAGAAAATACCGCCAAAGTAGGTAACTACCTGATGACGGAACTGAAAAAGTTCCCGCAAATCAAGGAAGTTCGCGGACGCGGCCTGATGATTGGCCTTGAATTTGAAGAGCCGATCAAGGAATTACGTTTGAAACTATTGAAAGAGCAGCATGTATTTACCGGTGTGAGCGGAACCCATGTCATCCGTCTGTTGCCGCCTCTCTGCCTCAGCATGGAGGAAGCCGACATGTTCCTCGAGCGCTTCCGCAAAACTTTATAGTGCATACCACATAAGAATTTGTCTTTACAAAAAGACATAGCAATAATCTAATCAGCAAAGCCCTGCCAAGACAAAAGTCTTGGCGGGGCTTTTTCCATATTCGCCCCACCGTACAAAAGAGCCTATTCAGTTCTTCCTCCTTTTTACCGTTCAGAAAGCATACTGAAAGGAGATGTCACAAACTTATTCCTCCAGATGTCACATGGAAGTTAGGTTAAAGCCACCCCAATCGGCGCCACTGTTGTATTTTTAGACTCACTTTATCGCACGAGACGCGCACACGCCTTCCACACGACAAAGAACATTGACATTACTAACTGTAAAATCATCAACAGAATGACGAACAAAACTTCTTCTTTTCTGGCGGGCTTTGCCTTGTTGACAGCCCTCTTCTCCACCGGCTCCTACGTCAACATCATTGACGATGACGATGACGACGAAACGGAGGCAACCTCCACCCAACTGCACATCACCACGCGCGGCAGCTCCGCAAACGACACCTTATCTTACCCCATCACGCTCTACGCTTTCAACGCCGCCTCCAAACTGCAAGCATCGGCCACTCTGAACAGCTCCACCGACAACAGCGTACTGGCACTGCCCAACGGCAGCTACCGCCTCGTAGCCCTGGCCGGAACAAGCCGGGAAGCGAAAAAGGTCGTGACCGTAGCGTGCACCAAGCAGTCGGACGGCTCGTGGACAGCACCCGCCTTTTGCACCCTGCCGGGAAGCGACAACACACTGACGCTCTCCATTGCGCTGACAACCGGCAGCAGCATCACAAAGACTTATGGCTACACTTACAATGGGATGTTGAAAGCCGACATCCCCTACTCGCTGGTTGGAAACTACGAGAACAGATTCAACGTGGACGGGAATATCACCACTGGAGAATGGGGCACAGCAGAGAATATCAGCTTCAACTTCGGGGAGAACACGGGCGGAAGCGGCTCGGGAAGTGAAGGCGGTGGCAGCGGCCGCCGCCGACGCCCAAACCCACCTGGCCGAGTACTACCTCGAAACCTCGGAGTACATCAAAATCGCCACCGTCGCCCAAGAGTCCGGCTTCGGCACCGTGCGCCACTTCTACCGCCTCTTCCAGAAGGAATACAACCTGTCACCCGCCGATTATCGCAACGCAGTGAAGGGAATGGATGAAAAAGAAGAAAGCAAATAAGCCGATAGACGAAAAAAATATCTACCTTTGCCCATCGTCAACCCTTTTAATAACAGAATGATATGAAAACAGCAATCATCGGAGCCGGAAACATGGGCGGCTCCATCGCCCGCGGACTGGCAAAGGGAAGCATCATTCCCGCCAGCGATATCATCGTTTCTAACCCCTCGCAAGGCAAACTGGACAAGCTGAAAGCCGAGTTCCCCGCCTTGCAGACCACTCACGACAATCAGGAAGCCGTCACCGGCGCCGAATTCATCATACTCGCCGTGAAGCCCTGGCTCATCAAGCCCGTGCTGCGCGAGCTGAAGCTGAAAAGCAAACAAATACTTATCTCCGTTGCCGCCGGCATCTCCTTCGAAGAACTGGCACAGAACGTGGCCGACAAGGAAATGACCATGTTCCGCATCATCCCCAACACCGCCGTCAGCGAAATGGAGAGCATGACGCTCATCGCCAGCCGCAACGCCACCCCGGAGCAGGAACAACTGATGCTGGACATCTTCAACCAGATGGGCCTTGCCTTGCTCATCCCCGAAGAAAAATTCGCCGCCGCCACTTCCATGACTTCCTGCGGCATCGCATACGTACTGAAGTACATCCAGGCAGCCATGCAAGCCGGCATCGAAATGGGCATCTACCCCCAGGACGGCATGCGCATGGTGGCGCAAACCGTGAAAGGAGCAGCCGAGCTGATACTGAACAACGACACGCACCCCAGCGTAGAAATTGATAAAGTATGCACCCCCGGCGGCATCACCATCCGGGGCATCAACGAGCTGGAACATGGAGGCTACACCTCAGCCATCATCAACGCCCTGAAGAAAAGCGTGTGACGATCTGCTGATGTGACTAATGCGCCGATAGTCCGCAGACTACGCTCAGAATGACAGATAGTATCAATTATACAGCAACCATTATCATTGATAATGCCACAATATTAATTCATTAAATAAACAACCACATGGACGAACAAATTAAGCAAATTGCCGAACGCCTCCGTGGCCTTCGTGATGTACTGGAACTGACAGCCGAAGACATTGCACGCGAATGTGATATTTCTGCCGAAGAATACCGTCTCGCAGAATCGGGAGAGTTTGATATTTCCGTCAGCATGCTGCAAAAGATTGCGCGCAGATACGGAGTTTCGTTGGATGCACTGATGTTCGGCGAAGAACCGAAGATGAGCTCCTATTTCCTAACCCGTGCCGGAAAAGGAACCAGTATTGAACGTACTAAAGCCTACAAATACCAATCGCTTGCCGCAGGCTTCATGAATCGTAGCGCCGATCCGTTCATCGTGACCGTAGAACCGAAACCGGATAGCGAACCGATACACTACAACAGCCACGCCGGACAAGAATTCAGCCTCGTACTGGAAGGGCGCATGATGGTCAACATCGACGGCAAAGAACTTATACTAAACGAAGGGGACAGCCTTTACTTCAACTCCAAGCTGCCACATGGCATGAAAGCGCTGGATGGAAAGACGGTACGATTCCTGGCAATAATAATGTAATTATGGTAGAAAGATTTTTATCGCAAACCTCTTTCACTTCACAAGAGGACTTTATCAAGAATTTTAAAATAAACGTACCGGAAAACTTCAACTTCGGCTACGACGTAGTAGATGCCTGGGCTGCCGAACAACCAGACAAACCAGCATTGTTATGGACTAATGATAAGGGTGAACACCACCAGTTTACGTTTGCCGACATGAAACGCTATACGGACATGACAGCTTCGTATTTCCAAAGCCTCGGCATCGGTCATGGTGACATGGTAATGTTGATATTGAAACGTCGTTTTGAATTCTGGTTCAGCATTATAGCTTTGCATAAACTCGGTGCTGTCGTTATTCCTGCCACTCACTTGCTGACCAAAAAAGATATTGTATATCGCTGCAATGCTGCGGATATCAAAATGATTGTTTGTGCTGGCGAATCGGTTATCACGGAACATATCACAGCTGCCATGCCAGATTCACCCAGCGTGAAGAAACTCGTCAGCGTAGGACCTGAAGTAGCTGAAGGATTCGATGATTTCCACAAAGGCATCGAGAATGCTGCACCTTTCGTGAAACCGGAACATCCGAATACGAATGAAGACATTTCGTTGATGTACTTCACCAGCGGAACCACAGGTGAGCCGAAAATGGTTGCCCATGACTTCACTTATCCACTGGGACACATTGTCACCGGTAGTTTCTGGCACAATCTGACGGAAAATAGCCTGCACCTTACCATTGCCGATACCGGCTGGGGAAAGGCTGTATGGGGCAAACTTTACGGACAATGGATTGCCGGAGCAAATATATTCGTATATGATCACGAAAAGTTTACTCCTGCCGCCATTCTGGAGAAGATACAAGATTATCATGTAACCTCTCTTTGTGCCCCTCCCACCATCTTCCGTTTCCTCATTCACGAAGACCTGACGAAGTACAACCTCTCGTCCCTGCAATATTGTACAATTGCCGGTGAAGCACTGAACCCTGCTGTATTCGAAACCTTCAAGAAACTGACTGGTATCAAACTGATGGAAGGATTCGGACAAACAGAAACCACTCTGACCATCGCCACTATGCCTTGGATGGAACCGAAACCGGGTAGCATGGGATTGCCCAATCCACAATATGATGTAGACCTGATAGACAACGACGGTCGTTCTGTGGAAGCCGGCGAACAGGGACAAATCGTAATTCGTACGGATAAAGGCAAGCCGTTGGGATTGTTTAAAGAGTACTACCGTGATTCGGAACGTACACACGAAGCTTGGAATAATGGTATCTACTATACGGGAGACGTTGCCTGGAAAGATGAAGACGGTTATCTTTGGTTTGTAGGCCGTGCAGACGATGTGATCAAGAGCTCCGGTTATCGTATCGGCCCATTCGAAGTGGAAAGTGCCTTGATGACGCATCCCGCTGTAATAGAATGTGCCATCACAGGCGTACCCGATGAAATCCGCGGTCAGGTAGTGAAAGCTACCATCGTACTGGCTAAAGAATATAAAGGGAAAGAGGGTGAAGAGCTTATCAAGGAATTGCAAAATCATGTGAAGAAAGTGACAGCTCCTTACAAATATCCACGTGTGATTGAATTTGTAGACGAACTACCGAAAACCATCAGTGGAAAGATCCGTCGTGTGGAAATCCGGAAGAACGATACAAAATAAAGGAAAAAATAGAAGGAATAGGCTACTTCTAAATCGTTTGCACCTTTTATGTTACTTTTTGATCAATTTGAGTTATTCTGTTTCCCGCAAACCGCTTACATTTGCGACCGGAAAGTACAACTAAAAGATTTAAAGCACATGATTACAAGTAGAAAGATTTCTCAGATTAACGTTTTCGCAGGTAGTCCCTGGGAAGTGGAAAGCGTGAAGCAGCTGTTAAAGTCAGCTTACATCAACGCTTCAACTGAAGACAAAGGCAACGGCATTCATGTGTCTGTTCCCTGTCAACAGTACACCGCTGCTGTACGGGTTATCAGCAACCGAAAGGCTTTATAAGACTTGAGAGAAGACGAAGTGAAAAAAGGCTGCCCGCCGGAAGATAATTCCGAACGGGCAGCTTTTTATTAATAGATTACTTCTCCTCCTTCGGGCTCCTCACTATATCGTATATCAAAGCGTCCCTCTGTTACATTCCCGCCTCTGAACGTTCCACTGATAATCGTTCCGTTCATACGGGTGATATAGGCCTCGCCATCTTCCAGTTTTACGCCATCAAAACTGGCGTTGATATAAGTACAGACAGCTCCCTGCCGTGGATTCACAAGCGTAAAATGTAAAGAACTGAAAACACCGGCGTCCGCACCAATCGTGACATAATGGTTACCGTCTTCATCGTAAGTACTGACATACGGCTTTCCAAACCGTCCGGAAGTATGCACCCAGCCGTCTATCAAACAACCTAATGTATTTTGTCCCGTCGTCGTAGCTTCGGGCATCAGTGTCGGGTCCACCGACTTATCTTCCTCGCAGGCACAACAGAGAACCAGCAGGAACAGAAATAACAACTTTTTCATAGCGCTCAAAAATGATAGTTTAAACCGAAGACTAAAGATAACTGACCGAAATAACCGGTACCGGTTTTCGGATTTTCCACATTCCACTTCTCATCGTGATACTTCACCGAATAAGTTTCTGTGCTGGATGCCAGCCAGTTCAGGCGGGCCGAAGCTCCCCAGTGGCTCGTCAGGAAATACTCGCCCGAGAGGGTCAGGTTACCTGCAAGTTTATCCATCGAAACATCCCGCGGCTTGCCATACACCTTACTTTTATCCTTATAGAACTGATAGCCTATTCCACCTGCCAACTGAAGTTGATAATGTTTCTTCACCATCGTCAAAGATACCTGCGGCGCCATGTAGTGCATCAGAATCTTATCCGCCCCGGTGTCGTGCGTATTTTTATAGGAACTTCCCTGATACAGCACTCCCACCCCGAACTTCAACTTCCGACCGGCAACTTGTGCCAAATAGCTGACATCCCAAGCCACTCCTTTTCGTAAATCACTGCGATAGGCATCCGATCTGTCGGTGATTCCCATCAATTGTCCCAAATACCATGACGGTCCGGCATGAACAGAAAAAGAGGACCTTTTATCACCTGCACTTTGGGCGTACAGAGAGGTAGTTAATAACACCCCTACAAGGAAACAAAGCAAGTACTTCATAATGATTTGTATAGCGTTTTTTCTATTAAATGCAAAAAAAAGAAAAGTACTGCATACCGACAGCTTTTTCTGTTATCTTTTTCGTTCCACGTCTTGCGTACGGAAGAATGCTTCGGAATAGCGCGCCCCCCAAAGTTCATAACGTTCATACTGCGTCTCTACTTTACGGGAGAAGTTCTCCCAGTTCTTCTTCTCCAAAGGCGACCAGACATTTTCCGCCAGTGCCGACATACGTGGGAAAACGGCAAACTCTGCTTTCCAGGTAGTAGGGATGTATTCAGTCCACAAGCACCCCTGTGCTCCCCAGACAAGTTTTTGTTGTTGCGCAGTCAGCGAATCGGGCACAATCTGAAAACCATATACTTTCTCCAGAGGCAACGGACCACGCGGACCGATTTCCGCTTGGGTACGGCTCTCTTTCAGATTGAAGTACGACCAGGCAGAGCAAGTGAATATTGTGCGGTGATTCGTCTTCAACGCCTTCTTTCCAAATTCCGGACGGCGCCAGTTCATCACGATGCAATCTTCCGAAATACCTCCTTCAAGGATTTCATCCCAACCGATAAGCGTCTTTCCTTTACCGTTCACCACATCTTGCACATAATGAACGAAGTAACTTTGCAATGTCTTCTCATCTTTCAGTCCATGTTCACGCATGAATTGCTGTGTTTCTTCCGACTCCTGCCACCAACGCTTGGCACATTCGTCCCCGCCCACATGGATATATTGGCCGGGGAACAAGTCACACAATTCAGAAAACACATCTTTCAGAAAGTCGAAAACTTCCGGTTTGGGCGCCAGCACGTTATTGAATTTATTAAAGATACCCCACGTCAGTGCCGCTTTCTTCGGCTCATCCGGCGTAGTACTGAATTGCGGATAGGTGGCAAGGACAGCCATGCAGTGACCGGGAATATCTATTTCGGGTATCACCGTGATGTGACGTTCGGCAGCATAGCGCACTATCTCGCGCACATCTTCATGGGTATAATATCCGCCATAAGGCAACGGTTGGTATTTTTCCGGATAAAGTCCGAGGATTTCCCCTTCACGGACGGAACCTTTCTCTGTCAGTTCCGGTCGGCATTTCATTTCAACACGCCAGGCTTGGTCGTCTGTCAGATGCCAGTGGAAATAGTTGAGTTTATGCAGTGCAAGATAATCGATATACTTCTTAATGAATGATACCGGAAAGAAATGGCGCACCACATCGAGATGCATGCCCCGATAGGCAAAGCGGGGATAGTCATTCACCTTCACAGCCGGAAGGATAGGCAACACTCCGGCACGGGTAGGCAGCAATTGTATCAGTGTCTGCACACCATAGAAAACACCTGCTTCGTCATTTCCTTCAATGCGTATGCCCTCCGCCGGAATAATCTCCAACTGATAACCACCGGAAACCTCTCCGTTCTTCCGGTTAATTAGAGCGATACAAGCTGGCTCACCAGGTTTCAGGGTGATTGTTTCTACCGCAGGATTCCCTTTCCTCCGGGATTTACCCGTCTTGGGAATTTCCGTTTGCAGCGGTATGCCGAGATAACGGTCCATATAATCCGCCAGATACGTAGCCGAGGATGCCAATGCAGACTCCGACACACGAATCGTCGTATTACGTTGGATTTGAAACTCTCCCTGTCCGGTCACGGTAGTTTCCACCGGTTCGGGAATGATGTTGAAAGGTTTCTCCTGTGCCTGCCCGGCAAGCGCAGTAAGGGCAAGGGTTGCAGCCATAATTTTCTTTAAGTACATAGATGATGATGATTTATACTGCAAATATAAGGCTTTTACGGAAAGCTGCTTAATCATTCGCCCGGAATAAAGGGAAAAATGAAGTAATGCCCAAGGCAAAACATGCTTTGGCCTGATGCATTTTCCCATTTTGGTACCGACAAATCTTTGTCCTTCAATTGCAGGCCCGACAGTTTCCATGTGGGGGCCCGGCAGCCCGCAGTTGGAAAACGGACAGCCCGCAATTGGAAAATAAAGTTTTGAACCGGGCATTCGGGCATTTTCCTTTAAGCAAATCAACAAAAAGAATAGGGTAAATGCAAGTTTATCTGCCTTCTACGCCTCGCATTGCTGCCCATACCACCCGGAAGTACCTATCAATAAAGAGTTTAAAGCATAGCGGTGTGGAATGTAAAGAGTAGAGAAACAAGAAGATGCCTAAAAGAATAAAACTCCATAAATCAATGATTCATGGAGCTCTAATCAAGTACCCTTAACGGATGAAATATTGAACCTTTGGAATGATTTTCTAGAAATAGTAGATTATCTGCAATCAACGCCACAAATTAGCAAAACTATAGAGAGTATTTAGC
>OJJK01000084.1_pt1 | contig 84939 bp, 72 predicted proteins | sample 1596271 | NCBI WGS metagenome assembly OJJK01 (sample SAMEA4350142, study PRJEB24818) | metagenome | biome: human; feature: gut; material: faeces | place: Denmark | collected 2013-09 | reverse complement strand
ATATCTTCATTTATAGCAATCATACCTTGGCTAGAATGAATAAAATCCCAATTCTTCTGCTACCTTTGGGGATATACAGCCGGAAGAATAAGTGACAAGTTTGGCAATAATACACTCATTCCGTATTATCAATTTTTCCAGTTCTTCAAATCATCATTGAAAGGGTAAACGGAACGCTATCAATCAATTTTTTTTCCTTTGAAACATATCATTTATAAGTAATTTCCCTCATTCCAGCAAAAAAAGTTGATCTGAACATTATATACTATTCTCTTCTTCGTTAGTTGTAGGCTCACGCCGCCTGAGTGGATATTATCATCAATTGTAATAATCATATGGTATAATTGGCTTTCAGTTAACTCCCGCATACCATTGTTTATGTGATGGACAATGAGGCTTCATATCCTTTTTCCCTCCATTGGCTGAATGCACATACCTTTTGGGAATCACTTTTGTTCCGTTTGATAATACAGCATATACAGCCGCCAAGAAAAAAACAGTACCGTCCTATCCATGGACGTACTGTCATATTATTTGTCTATGTTTCCAGTATCTCTATAAAATACACTTTTCTGCCCCTGTCATTTGTCCTCTGTTTTTCCACGACGGGAAGATACAGTTTCAGGTCCGTAGCTTTGGCTGTTTTCCCGGTAAGTCCCAAGCTGTCGTATATCTTCTGTAACTTGGCCTTTACCTCCTGTTTGGAATAAAGCATGCCGGGAACGAACTCCTGTCTGCAAGCCTCCCTTATCGGAGCCTGTGCACAAAGAACATTATAGGCATCCTCAACATCAGCCTCACGAAAACCAAGACTTGAAAGGGTATCATAACCAAGAGTCCCATACCACCCGTGAAATCTGAAATCAATGAACGGATTTTGTAAGAGCAGGGTGTCATATTGCGGACATTGGTTTCTGAAATTCGCATATCCTGCAAGCCTGTCCTTGTCGGGTGCATTATAATACCACTGCTCGAACTGCTTCACCTCATCCGGCTTCTTCCGCATCCCGACCGCAGACTGAATGCTCGTCAACAGTTGGCAGGAGTTATTATAATAGTAATTCCTCTGGTACCACCTGTTCCACATTGCCGCCATTACCAGATGATTGTAACCTATCGTCGTTTGCCCGTTCTCCTGTATGAGATCAGTATAATCATCTGTAAACTTCTTGTCAGGTTCCATTTTTCTGTAAGAATCCATTAATACAGTTCTGTATTCTTCAGGAGCACTATTGAATACATTGAGGATGTTATTTGTTTTCAAATCCATCATCTTCTGCTTCTGTTCAAACTCCGCTTCCGTCATAGTGGCAGGGTAGGTCTTGTAGTATATCGTGGCATCATGTCGGAATGGATTTATATCAAGCCTCTGTCTGCCGAGAATCTGAGGTATATCCAGCATGATGTCAAGGGTCTGCCACTCCTTCCCTGCATTGATGAAGATATAGGTGCTTGCATTATCCGAGTAGAAATCCACACCTTCAAAAGATGACTTCGTGCAGAAAGTGAAAGGTTTGTTCCTGGGATTGTTCCTGTCCGTATCCAGTCCGCCTATCGTGAATCCTTTGGGCAGCCTTGAGGACTGGCTTTCAGAACACAGGATAGTCACTTCATCCGGCTTCAGACTGTTTTGCCCGATTATTCTTATGATTGACTTGACCTCATTGAGAAATATGCAGGCTTCACGGGAACAGACTATATTTCCGTTCACTATTTTCCTTTCAAAATATCCGTCCCTTCTGTAACGTTGTATCAGTTCCCCACACAGTTTCTCCGCAGTCTCACCGTTTCTCATTTGCCTCTCTTTCAATGTCGGCTCCACAATCACATCAGGATCCCATTCCAGTTTATAGTAGGGAATGCTGGCGAATTGAGGTATGTAGTCAAGGTAGATGTCAGGGACAGGTGTAGCTGACAAGTAACAGATACGTTTCACTTCATTGTCAAGCCGGATGAGAAAATTCATGTCCGTACTCCCCTTGAACGTCGCATCACCCATAAGACACTGGAACTCATCGACCACAAAGAGGCATGAATCCAGCATATCATTTCCTCTAAGGACACTAAGAACCTTGTCCGATGAATCCAGTGTAACCAGTATCTTGGCTGGTCTCATTGGCAAGGGGGTGAATGGTGTGCTTCCATGATGACAGTCCAGGTACGAATCAAGCTCCCGCATCATTTGGATTATTGCTTGTCCTCTGTTACTACACAATGGAATATGGAAGTGGAAACTGTCGGGGTATTGTCTGTGCTTCTCTTTCAACACCTGGAGTCGAGGCGAAATTATCACTACCGGAAAGTCTGAGTTTAGAAACAGGGATGTACCACCACAACCGGTTACAGTCTTGTTCAGGATAAACTTTCCATCCAACGGCAATTCTCCATTCAAGAGATTTTCATAATCACTCATATACCTGCAACCTTTAGGCATACTAATTGATATCATATTATTTATATTATTATCCATTATTGTTTTATTTTTCTTTATACTCATTTCATATATAAAGGTTTGCAATGTTTTTATATACCCTTTTTACACTTCGATGAGTAAACGGAACGCATCAATATTTTTCTCTATAAAACCTATTCCTTTTAAGTAAAATCTCCCATTTTAAGAAAAAAAGTTGCATGAAATTATTGTATATCTTTCTTCTTTCGTTTGTTGTAGGCTCACGCCGCCTGAGTGGGTTATTATGATATAGTTGTATAGTATATCATATAACCTGCCTTCGGTTGACTGTCGACAGGAACTTAGCGGATACATCATCTTCATTTATGGCTATTGTCCGGAGATTAAAGTGGAAGTGGGAAATATGTATTGCCGGCTAAATCATACACTGTCTTCTGTGTATTCGGTAAGAGGGGACAAATTCAGGGGATATAAATATTACTTGTCGGATAAGAGATTATAAGTCAATGCATGATTTTTTAGAGGGGTGTATACAATTTCTATCCCTATCACCAACCATAACCAACTTTACTATACAACCGGCGGACCATAAACTGTAAAAAGATATTCAAGGGGCAAAAAAATAAAGTGCCAAAGACTGCCGGGAGATGATATACGGCTTTTCTCCCGGGTTTTACAGGCACTGATCTTTCCTGCCCTCCACTATGCAGAAAAAAAATAGAAACATCCTGTCTCTATCTGATTGTAACGTTACTCCAAAATACCCGTATAATACCATCAAAGGTTATGACGGGAGTATTGTGATGATATTGGTAACTTCACGCCGCATACCATACATCGGACAGGAAGGGAGTGTCTGAGGTATCATGCAATTTTTTTATGTCACTTGTTCCGTATCGAGTGAGTCAACAGAATGCATCAATATTTTTCCTTATACAATCTGTTTTTTTTAAGTAAAAATCTCAATTTTAGCAAAAAAAGTTGCATTCCGTCATCATATTTTATTTCTCTTCCGTCAGTTGTAGGCCAACGCCGCCTGAGTGGATTAATAATTCTTTTATTGTTTCCTCATACCTGGCTTTCAGTTAACTCACAAGGTGTTATTTTACAATATTTTTTACCTGTATCCTTGACATATGGATTCTTTATTGGCTTTGATGAAATTTTAAAGGAGAGCTCATACAGCATCTCCTTTATCTTTCCAATCAGTCAGGATATTCTCAAATCCAGCACTTGGCATTGGATTTGACTACCACTCTGGTAAATTTCTGAAGTTCGGTTATCAATGCCTGCACTTCATTCTTCGTCGGTTCGGGAAGGGTAATGTCCTGTCGTGAGTTCCTGCCGATATTGACCTGTACAGGGGAACACATCCTGACAAGTTCAACCATTCCGGGCAAGTCGAATTGTATCAGAGGTTCACAGGTCACATAGGTTCTCATTCCAAGGTTCGCCAGTTTTTGCATGGCTTTGGCACGCTTCCGGGTATTTGGAGCATTCCTTACGATGTCCGGATAAAAGGTATTGGTTTCTATGGTCGTACACAAAACCGATTTCCGCATTACCGGATGACCTATGAACTCCAAAAAACGTGAAGGGTCCTTGGACTGGAAAAGATAGTTGTTATTAAACTGGTTACAATAATCCAGGAACCGGGTAATCCAGTCCGAAGGTATATCGAAAGCCCAGGCGTCCGTTCCGCTGCCTACGAAAATGAAATTGCCTTCACCCAGGTTTACTTCCAGTTCCTTGGGGTCAAACCGTATAGGAAGAAGACCATCGAATTTCTTCATGTAACAATAGGGGCAGTCATGAAAACATATCCCTTTTATCGCATTCCACGTGTGGGTAACAAAAGGATACATGTTACCCCGGCTTTTTGTCAGTGCCATAATTTTTGTTTTTAAAGGGTTGATTAAATCAGTGTATTGTAAATATCAATGTTCCGAAGTTCTTCTCTTCGGTCTTATAGGCATTTCCTACATGGCTTCTGATTTCCTTTTCATCCATTGTGTCATCTTCCCAACCATCAATGAAATATGCAGTAGCCAATCCTTCGTCAACACCCCATCTGCACATCCGGCAGGCTAACATAAAGATGCTGTTTCCCCTGTTGCCTTTTTCCCAATACTCCGGATTGTTCCTCTTCCAGTGGGAGTTCATGATGCTGATGATGCTTTTGTCCGACACTGTTCTTGTCCCGGATGATTGTGGCATCTGTACCTGTAGCTTTATGGTGGGGACATAAGGGTACGGTTCAGGATTTGGATTGACCCATATGTCCGGATCATAGCTCAGGTAATTTCTGCGTGCAAGGTCTTTACAGCCTGCATCATTCCTGTCAGCCACGTAGAACTTGTTTAGTAGCTGCTCATATAAATCCCCATGTCTGGCCGGATCTGTATTGTCATGCAAAACCAAAGCTTTCAGTCCATTTCCACTGGGTGTAACAAAAACACTCAGGACGCATTCGGTTATCATCAGCTTGTTTCGTAACCGGATCATTTCATCCGGTGTTGCTATATGGTCAAAATCCAATGCCGTCACACGCGAGTATTCAATCAGCCCCGCACTGCTGAGTTCCCTGAATGTACCGTTATAGGCAACAGCGGGCAGGAGTCTGGCTTTCCATTTCTGCCTATCACCCGGGGCTACACTCCTGATATGCTCTATTGCCTGCTTCAATGTATAGCCATCAAACTCATTGTCATGTAATTGCATGTCTCCCGTACGAATCATCTGTATAATATCACCCAATCCCGGATAAGTCAGGTTGTACTTTGTCCAATTAATCTTTTCTGTCAATGTTACTTTCATATTCCTTACCATAGACTTTATTACTTTTTTATCCAACGTAGATTATCAGCCGCATTGTTGGACATGTCGCCGTCAATATGCTCCACTTCCGTATAGGCCTTCGGATCAGGATTGACCAGAAATGTCCCAGCAACGAGGAGATCGACATAAGCCTTCTCCCCGCCGATGATGATATACTGTCTGCCGTTTGCCTCCCCGAATACCGGCACATTGCCTACGTTTGAGGATGACGGCATTGCCGGACCGGTACGGGAACCTCCTTTCTCAAGGCTTTTTCTGACATCCGACCATAACCTGTATTTCCTGATGTCCCTCATGCCCCGTGAATACAGACCCTCATACAGGTCACAGAGGAAATCCACACTGTCATATATCCCCAGTTCATAGGCCTTCTCGAACCATCCTGCCGCTTCCTTGTACATTACGGGAGTCCCAAACAGCCCTTTGAGGCGTATATGCCCCATTGTGAAAGCCGACAGTCCGTCACCTGAATCCGCAGCCTGCCTGAGTAACCCGATACCTTTCTGTATATCCTGCGGACATCCCTGCCCTTCCAGGTATATATGGCCCAGATTGGCTTTTGCTGTGGGTTCCTTTTCCGCGATGCTTTCTAGAAGAGCGATTGCCTTGCCGGTATCACGCTTTACAGCCATCCCTTTCAGGTAATATATGGCGACGGCGTTGATTCCATATACGAATCCCTGCGTAGCCGACCGTTCATACCATAGGAAAGCCTCGTCGATATTTCCCTTATCCTCATAATACAGACCGGTTAGATACTGAGCCTCGGCATCACCTGCCTGGGCCTTTTCCAACATTTTTCTTGTTTCTTCTTTCATGTTGTTTGATTTTTAAATTTGACATATTGTTTAAGTCTCACACATCTAAGGATTTCGGGGTTTTGTCAGACGGTAGTTTTTTCATCATACGGGTCTGGCGGTATGGCTGACAGTACCAGCCGGACGGGCGATGGACAGGAAGTGCCTGGAATTACCGGGAAAAAACATATATCATTCCCGGAGTTCAAGGCATTGTTTTGAATCGCCCGAAAAAATAAAAGGTAAGCATTGCAAACTTACCTCTTGTTATTATGTCATTGTTTTATTGAACGGTGTATTCTCCCTCAGTTTCTGATTCCTATACACCACTCCCTGCTCCTTCTTATCATACAGTTCCATCCTTGAGACACCAAAACTCTTCCGGTTCGCATTATAGTTGTTGACTGCCATACTTTCAATGTCATCCTTAGAGATACCATGCCTGCCGAATGTACCGATGAGATAGTTCGAGGCAGCATCATATAATACACCATACAGACACAACCATTTTGCTCTTGAGAGGATGGATTTGTGTCTGTTACCATCTTCATAATAGCAAGAATGGGAATGGAAGGAGCATATTCGAAATGAGACGGAAGCAGTCCTTGATTTGCATGTTAAAATATGTATTCGTAGAAAATTACGGATATTCTTTTGTTTTTTTATAATGAAAACCGTATTTTTGCATCATAAATTAGCTAATTATGATAATTACCTTAGGAAAAGCGAAAGAAAAGCCTGCCATAAATACAATATCCCTGCGAAAAGAGTTAGGGATGTTTATGAAAAATACAGGTATGACTAAAACAAAAGTTGCTCAACTCTTAGGGCTTCCAAATTATAAGCATGTTACACACATACTTGAAGGCGAAGAAGAAATAACTTTAAGATGTGCCATTGCTATAGCGAATCTTATAGGAATATCGGAACAACAATTATTGGATTCAGCTTATAAAGAACTCAAAGAAGAGAATGGATTGGATTTGGACAGATTAAGATATGCCTCTTTTCTTTATTCAAATTTTGATTGTAAGGTACTTAAGGCTTTAAAACTATTTGGGAGTAATGACACTGATGAGCAAATGTGTAATCGTCTAGTTGAATACTTTGGTTATCATTCCATCTTTGAATATCAAGTTCCCATATCTCCAAAGTCTGCATTGTTTAGTAAAAGAAAAATTTCTGCACAGGAAAAAAGGGATCAGCTGATGATGAATTTCTGGCTGACTACAGCTCAACGTTCTTTTGTGGAAATGAACAATCCTAATGAATATGACAGGGAATTATTGAAAGATTTTGTATTGAAAAGAATCAAGCAGTATACGAACGATATCAATTCAGGCTTTTCTATTGCCATATATGTACTTTACCAATTAGGTGTAAGTGTTCTTGTCCAAGATTATGTAACCGGGACACGTGCATATGGGGTTTCATTGATGGTAAATGGAAAGCCATGTATCGTATTAACAGCATTGGGTGGGCATTATTATAAGCTATGGACAACTCTCTTGCATGAATTATATCATATCCTAAACGATTGGGATTATTTACAACAGGTCGGATGTATGGTTTCTGATGAATCACAAGGCGAGCTGTTCGTATCTGAAAGCGATGCGGACAGATTTGCTTACAATTGTCTTATACCACAATCTCTATATAGCAAATTAGAATTAATCATAGACTCTAAAATTAAGGTAAAACAGTTAGCACAAAAACTTAGTGTCCATCCGACAATTGTTTATGGTATCTATCTTGAACAGGAAAATGACAAAATAAAAAAGAAGAAAGGATTTGAAAAACATGTATATTTAAGGAATATTTTGCTGACAAAAGATACTAAATGTCTTAAAAACATTACTTATAATCCTATAGAGGAAGGCAGTATAAAAACTGCTGTTAAACATGTAAAAGAAGCCTTGGGTATTATGGTCGCTTAATAAATAATAGTAATATAAAATGGAAGCAGCTAACAGAAAAAGAAATTTGGACGAAATCCTTTCCGCAGCGGAAAGAATCATTAAAGCGAAAGAAGAAGAAGTACAAGAAGACCTTTTCAGTAATACACCCGGCGACAAGGTCTTAAATGAAATCAAAGAGCTCCTTGATACTGCGGCTTCTGAAAAGCACGATCCTCATAAAGCCTATGATTTATACTATGGGATCATAAAAAAACTCGTACTGAAGGCAATGCCCAAAAGCGAAATACGGGACCTGGTACAATTATTAACCTGTAACCTCTTGACTGGCGTTGAATTATTGAAAAAAGGCGAAAGACGAGGACAGGATTCACGCCAACAGCCAAATGAGAAGTTCGATGAAGTAGCTAATATTATAATGGAGTGGAGCGAACATCCGTATGATTACATGAGATTGGCACAAACACTTTTAGACGAATGTATAAAAAGAGGTATTTCTCCTAAAGAGCGTACTTTAATTGAATTTATCAAGCAAAGATAAGTGTTAGCGATCCCCAGATGACTAAAAACATTGAGTGGTAATACTGTATGGTTGTACCGTTTTTTGTGTCCGTGGTGTCTGGATTATAATTGGAATGATGAATTAAAATGAAAGCATTACTTTGAAAACCTAATTATATTGCAACTTGTGGTTTGTGTGGTGGTTTGATTCCACTTGTATGAATCTCTTTGCTGGTAAAATGCATATTGAAACAAAGATAAAGATAGAGAATTAAGTTTACTCTGCCCTCTTTTCTGAACTGTGATACTATTATTGCTATCAAGTTAACGGATATTATACATTTAGTTGTATGTGCGTGAGTGGGTATTGGTTGATGTTGAGAAGGAAGTCTGTTCATCACTCCCCGAAGTTCAAAGGCACGTTTCAGGATTGTCCATAAAAAATAAGAAGAGACAAGTCATTATAAACTCATCTCTTCCATTATCCTGTCTATCTCCTGCATATCACATCATACACAGAACCGCCTTTTGCATAATCATCTACTCCGGGCTCATATTCCTTCCACCATTCCCAGACATGCAGACCATAACCTTTCCATTGCAGCATCTCTATCTCTGTTTTCCACTGATAAGACCATTGACTGTTAAGGCGTGGACAAATAAGGGTGCGTAGATGCCTTGGAATACCTGTCATCAATTCCTCCGACAATGCCTTTCCGCCCGTCGAGAACCATTGGAAACCGGGAAAAAGCCTTGTCATCCCTTCAGCCACGCCATCATCATCCACTATCACCATCCTCATGTCCGGGCGGTATTCCATTGTCGGATTTGGAAGATGATAAAATGAAGGGATATTTTTTACCTTGGAGAATAACACCCTCAACCTTTCATTCGACCCTTCCCTTCTCAGTGTCTTACTCCCGAACCTTTTATTCCTGTATGCATTGCCGACCGTATACCTAATCTCACCGGGCGTAAAGTCGGAGGAGGCGTAAGGGAGAAGGATGTCAAGTGCCTCGTCTCTCCCAATACCGTATTCACAGAGATTGCAGGCCGTATCATAGACATACCCGTTACGGTTGCCTCTCCTGAATCCCCCTTCCGTCCATGAGAGTATGATCCTGAGCCTCTCGTCCATATCTGTAACCGGGGCTGTGCAGTTGGCTGTATCCGGATTTATGGTCATCTCCTCTTTCACCTCAACCGGTTTATTCCATACAAGTGCTCCGGGGTTGAGATAGAGGTCGGGATCATAGGTGACGTTCGTATATCTTGCCACATCCTGAGCTCTTCTATCCTCATCCACACCAAAATCCTCCGCAATGGCCCTGTAGTATAGTTTATGGCTTTCTGCGTCAAGACTTTCCGGAACCTTGACCAGCACTTTCAGGCCTTTTCCGGATATTGAGAGGAAGACCGAGTATACATAAGGGTTCTTCATCAGCCGTTCCTTCTCTGAAAACACGTCTCCGTCCAGATGGTCTATGTCGATGGCCATGATACCGCTATGCCTTATCAGCCTCTCTTTCCCGCGTCTCTCGAATATGCCTGAGAATGAAAATCCGGGAGCGTCGAATTTAGCCCGGTCCAATTCCTCCCTGGTCCTGGCGTTCCTGACCTTGTCCGCATATTCCCTGTATTCACCCTCCTTAATCAGACGGAGGGCATAATCCACACTCATCCTTTTTGCCGGGAGTGTGTTGCTCTTGCTTGTATAAAAATCTATATCGTTCATTGTTGTTGGTTTTTATGTTATTGAAGTGTGGAGGCGTTCGCTGTTTGGGAAGCGAACACCCCACTATGTCAGATTATCGGTTTATATGTTAGATATTTAAAGTGTCCACCAACTGTCCACGGTGTCCATCACTGATCACCACTGTCCACAATATAAAAGATGGACACTTGTATCTTTTTTTCTTGGGTCATTCATCCTTATATTCTGTTCTGTCAGGTATTATAATATTGGATACCATATGAATCTGACAAAAGAATGACCCAAAAGAAAGAAAAAACTCATTTCTCTCTCTTTCTTTGGGTTATTTCCTTGTAATATTCCATTATTAGTCATTATATATAGGATACCATATGAATTGGATAAAGGAATAACCCAAAAGAAGGAAAAATGGATAGTGGTGTCCATTTATTTTTTATAGTGGACGGTAATGGACACCGTGGACAGTAGTGGACATTGATGGATATTATGGATGACCGGGTAAATCATTGGTGTCCATTTATTTTTATATTGGACAGTGGTAATCAGTGATGGACACCCGTATTCAATCAGGCCTAGGGTAAGACAAAAATCATTCAACCAGCCTCAGGCTTATAGTACAATGCCCCGACAGAGAAGAGTAAAGGCAGAGTTCTTTCAGGGATTTCATGGGTGAAGGATTGGCCCTCAAAAGCCAATCCCTTCACTTCCACTACTCCCCATCCTCAATATCCATCTCCTTCAGCCTTTTCCCTACAGTGGTGGGTGAGAGGTTCAGTTCCCCGGCTATCTTTCTGTTCGACATACCCTGCCCGTGCAATTTCCTGATCTGTTCGAGCTGCATACTGTCTGCATCTTTCAAAAGGTCACACTCCCTGGCTGTCTGGATAGGAATTTGGGTGTCCATTCCGGTCTGGTGAAGCTGTGCGGGCTGTATGAAACGGAGCATGGTGGGATCGAGCGTCTTGTCAATCACATAAGGTATCACATGGTTCCCGTCCCATACTATCCTGCCGTTCCTGCTCTTGAGTTGCTTCACGTATCTGCCCGTCGAGGGATTGCTGCTGTCCGTTCCTATGGCGAAGACCGACTGAACGAAGTTGGTGAGCATGCTTGAGCCCAGGCAGTGGTTGATGTCAAGGGGGGTGAACGGCTGGATCTTCGGGGTATGGTTGACTACAAGGATAGAGTAGCCCTCCTTCGCCCAGTTACAGAACTCCTGGCAGATCGGTTTCACATCCTCGGCCTTCATCCCCCCGTTGTTGACAAGAAAGGTGAGGTTGTCAAGGATCAACACCCTCGCGTTCACCTTTGCCATCATCCTCCTTATCAACGGCAGGAACTTCCCCGAATCATAGAGGCCGTCTCCGATCATGCTTAAATCCGGGCGGTGGAGAGTTTCGGGCCATACATGCAGTTCACCGTCCTTTGAGGTATATCTCTCCTGGAACTGCTTCATGGAGAGTTCAAGGTCGAGGTACAATACGGTTTTCCCCAGTCGCCCGCTTATATGCTCCGCTATCTGGACCGCATAAAGGCTCTTGCCCGTATTTGTCCGCCCGAAAAGGATGGCGAACTCATTCTCGAACCATAGCGCGTTTCCGTTCCCGTCACCTCCCCATAATATCTCCGGCACGGGTTTACGTTTTTCTTCCATCATCATACTGTTCAGGGATTGTCCCATTATTAAATCAAGTCCGTCCGCTCCGTCTGCCTGTTGTGTATTCCTGGGTGTGGATACGGGTGTTGCAGGTGCCGTGTATCCATCCTCCCTCTCCGTATGCCATTCCTTCCCGCTGCCGAAAAGGTTGAATTCCGGCACTTCTATGGGTGGCACGACAAGAGGTATGTACGGCAACGGACTTTCCGCATCATTCCAGCATTTCTCAAGGCTGGCGTTAAGGGAAGCGATAATTTTTTCATCTGGTTCTAATTTTTCAGTCATCATTTTATTAGAGTTTTTAGTTGTACATTGATTTAACATTCACACGTATAAGAATTTCCAGCTTTCAGACCGCCATTCTGATACCAATGAAGAAAGGATGACAGAACCGGCCACTGCCCTGCCATCCTTCCTATGTTGAATGAAAACTGAAAAGAACTTATACACTGATTAGGGCATGGCAGGAAATGACACGCGTTTTTCATGTTTGGAATGCTATATATAGTAAGGTATAATTGCCCAACGTCCAGCATCCTCCCAAAGCCTTATTACCGAAGAAACAAATACTCACACAATGAAGAAGGGTGTCCGAGATCTGGATATGGTCAACGGCGCTCTTCCTATTTTTTCTCCCAACTTTAAAATCGCGTTTTTGCCGTTCCAAAGCGGTCAGAGCCTGATACTTGAAATGAAAAAGGCGGAAGGATGGCACCCGAAAGCCTTAAAAACGCGGTTAAAATCATCCTGCCGCCTAATAAATGATGGAATATAATAACCTGTTAAAAATAACAATTAAAATGTTGAGACAGAATGTAGAAAGGATATCCGGACCTGTATTCACAGGAGCCGGTCCCCCGATACTGCTGTGCCGGGTAAAAGCAATGGCAGCAGAAACGCCTTCCCTCCGGCAGGACCCCGTAACAGACCGGTGGGGAGATACAGTACCAAAAACTATTTATAAACCTTTAAAAAGTAATATTTATGACAAAGTACAATTCTTTTATAGTACATAATGACATCCTTTATACGGATATGGATATTGAGGAGATTGAAAGGAAAGTGGAAATAAGTCTGTATGACAAGGATTCGGAGCTTGTCACCTTCCATATCCTTAAGCTGACCGGGAACATGGTAAAGATGGTGTTCTATCGTGACTTTCCACTGGAAGAGCATGATGCGGACTCCATTTTCGATACGGACATGAACCTGATTACCGGATTCAGCATGAACTGTTTCCGCAGCAAGGAGGCAGGAGGATACCCCCTTCTGGACCTCCGCTACAACGACTACAACGGCCACTGGTTTACCGACATGCAAAGTTTTATCGATTTTTACAGGCTATACTTGTATACAAGGGAATACCAGGAGATACGGCAGATGGGGGTCAGATGCTACAAGGACAAGATCATGATGCACATAACATTCGAGGATGAACAGGAAATTGATTGAAAGGGTATGTTCGGTAATTTAATAAACAGAATACTGGGCCTGGAGACGGATTCTCCGGGCACCGGTCGTCAGAACCCCCGTACTGCATCTGACGTTGTCAAAAAAGCGGTACCACACGAACCGATCCCTGAAAAATACCAAAGAGACATTGAAGCGCTCCGACAGAAATATGGAGACGCTTTTAAAACCGGTCTCTGCATCAATCTGACCCTACAAGAGGCTTTATCAATCATGCATAGAGAAAGAAAACGGATTGACGCCTATTCCGGCCTTGTCTCTTATCTGAAAAGGGAATTGGGCATAACATTAACAATCACATCACAGAAAACTAAATCTAAATCATTATGAAGAATTATTTTATAGCAAACGGAGAAGTACTCAATACAAATATGAGCGCTGAGGAGATTGAATCACGGGTACAGGAGTCATTGGACGAGAACACTTCAGGAATGGCGCAATTCAGAATCAAGGAAATCAGCGAGAAGGAGGTCAGAACGTTCTTTGTCAGGGACTTCAACTATGATCCCGATAAACCAATTATCTACGATTCGGATATGGCCTTGATAACCGGGGTGGGAATAGGAGCATTCCAACTTCAAGCTGTCGGTGGATATCCAATGATACATCCACTAAAATTTGCCGGGAAGAACTTCTATACTGATATCACAAGCTTCATCAGGTTCTATAAATTCCAGCTGTTTGAAGAGACGGGGCAGACAGTGGAACATATCGGCCTGAGATGCTATTCGGATCGGATCTTAATGCAAATCATATTCTAAAGTTATGAAAAATACAATATATACCACAATCGGAGCTTCCAACCACTCCGGTACGGCAAGGAAGGAACATGATTTTTATGCTACATACCCCGAAGCTATAGACAGGCTATTCGAGGTGGAGAAGTTCCCTGATACGATATGGAACCTGCTTGTGGAATGGGACACCTCTCTAAAAGAATGATAGAATTAGGCAAAAAGGTTCATTCCACTGACTTGATAAACCGTGGTTATGGTACCGGTGGAGTTGATTTCCTGAAAGCCACCGAAAACCCTTATGGAGCTGTCATTACCAATCCACCTTATAAGATAGCTTTGGAATTTATAGAGAAAGCCTTGGATATATCGGATGAAGGAACCAAAGATAGCCATGTTCCTGAAGCTGACATTCCTGGAGGGAAAAAGACGTAAACCGTTCTTTCAGACCAATCCACCACGAAAAATCCACGTCTTTTCTTCCCGTGCTGTTGTTGCCAAAGGTGGGGATTTTACAGCAGCTCAGGCAAATGGGAATGCTATCGCTTATGCCTGGTTTGTTTGGGAAAAAGGTTATAAGGGAGATACTGTAGTGGGTTGGATCAACTGAAATACGGCGTAGGGAAACGATACATTCCGGAACTGGCAATGTGACAGAATGTTGTGCTCTCGCCGGATAATATAAATTTATTAATTCATTAAATTACAGAAAATTATGAAAAAGAAAAGTACAAACAGTACCCAACAATTGGGTAAGAAAATATTTATAGCAGGCAAGGTGTATGACCTGCAAGTGATGGACAAGGATGAGGTCGAGGCATCGGTGCAGGAGTATCTGGACAGTGCAATCGGCAAGGACAAGGTAAGGTTCGAGCTGTGCACAATCGGAAATATGACCGCCATGTCCTTCCACCGGGGATTTGACTACAGTTCCTATAATGCAGATCCGGCGAAGGATATCATGGATGCCGACGCCTTCATGATGACCGCCCACGAATACAAGGGTTTTATGATGCCCCATCCTTTCCCTGCACTTCCCGTTCCAGGATTCGGCTATCCCTATCATATAGGTCAGACCGACTTTCTGGACGCATACTGCAAGAGCGCCAAGGTTCTCGGGGCAAGCAGGATTAAGAACGCATGGCTGGAGATAAAGCCGCAGTCCATCGTGCTGAGAGTGCAGATTGGATAGGGAGTGAGGAGGCACGAGTGGAGAAAACGTTTTAGGCAAATCCGGATTTTACTGGTAATAGAATGTGCCCTTGAATGTTTTTTCCATAGTCTTTACCGTCAGTCTTAAGTGTGGGAGCTTTAATCAATATAGAATTCGCCCTCTTTCTTTTTTGTTACGACAAAAGATGCATCGGTTATATACTCACTAATGGGGCATCACAAAGTTGCGAGTGAACTTCAAAAAAATGCCTTCTTCACTTCCTCAGCCACATACATGAATATGACAATGATTACATAAGAGATCTTGCTGAATTGCTACCTCACAATTTGAAAAAGCCGGAACTTCTTTAAAAAGAGATATCCAGTAAATGTCTTAAAAAAGTAAGATGGCATATGAAGATAACTTACTAATATCATCTCATATGCCTTTTTTATTGTTTTTTCTCTCTCTGACCTAAGACCTTATTCATTTAGGCATGATATTCCGGAAGAAGCCTGACAACTTCTTCTGATAGATTCTTTATAATCCTGCTATGCGACTTTCTTCTGTCTGTTTTGATTTTATCAATCATCAATATGGCGTTTGCTGTATGTATTCCATAGAAAACCCATAGGATTTCCGTCTTCCTGTTCTTGAAAGCGAGTAATGTTACTTTTGAGTACCGAAGCTTCCTTCAAGCCGGGTGGCCCTTTCTTTTGAGAGTTCACTTCTGAGCACCTTCCTCAAAGACTCATCTTTTGCCGCCCTTCCCTTACGTACAAAGGAAGTGGATATCCCGTATTTCGTACAGAACTTCCTGTTGGCATTATTGGCATAAATGGAATCGGCAGCCACACATCTTACCCTTACATTCATGAGCTTCTGCTGCATACGGATACAGTCCTTCAACCTTATACCCTCATTGAAGGCCTTGAACGAATGATATGCCGTCTATCTGTATATTGTTGACCTTCACACCGAACTCGACGGATTTGGTTTCCTTGCCTCTTACGACGGGACGTATATAATGGCGGTCAATGCTGACGATGCGATCACTGACTTTCCGCCCTTCAAACATTTCCTTTTCCTGTACAAGAACCTTCCTAACTATGGAAAGCCGTTTCTGATAATCCTATGTATATTTGAGTAAAGAGCCGTATTCTCTGTGAATGTCATCCCGTTGTATGATGAGTTTTTCCAGAAGTCCGATCATGCGACGTTTCAGCATCCTTGAGGCCTTCCTTTTTCTTTTCTTGCAGCAGGACAGATAGGATTCCGCCATATTCTTGTATTTGTTACGCGGACGCCTTATGCCAAGCTCTCTACAATGCTGGTAGGTATGCCGGGGTAGAGGAATCCGATATTTTCCCAAAGGAACTTCATGTCCGTAGAAAATGCATGTGGCTTTCATAACATGTAGCATCAGTCATACAGACGTGAAGGTTCTCAAGATAAGGTTTCCAGTGTGAAGCCAGGACCTTCTGAGGGGAATCAATGTCAAGACGGGATGCTATTTCATTACGGATAGCACTGACTATCTTGTAGTTGGTTATGGAAGATAACGGGTCTATCATGATTCCACAGAACATCCGATGGTGTATGTTCCCGTTCAGATGTTCTACCAACTGTCTGTCGGAGAATCCGGTGAGGCCTTCAGAATCATAAGAGCTATCTTTGCACAAGGACTAGAAATGTTCCTGCAGCCCAGACACTGTTCCGACAAGCCTGCAGTTTTTGCAATACACTCAAACGGGAACACTGAATGAAGCCTGCCAAGCTCACTCTCATTAAAACTCTTGCGATATTTCTCCAGAATCACTACTGTCCCGTAAAAGTGGATAAATAGTTCTTTGAAATTATTGAAATATAGTCAATTACATGTTTTTTTTGAAATGAAACGGACTTGATTTTGCAACTTTGCAGTCTAATACAAATGGCTGCTATGTTCCAAGACAAATACGTATTCTCTCAACTAATCGCTTTTCTGAACAGGACTCAGTTCAACAACTATGTTCGCAAGCATGATGGCAACCGATATGTGAAACATTTCACTTGCTGGAATCAGATGCTTGCAATGATGTTTGGGCAACTGAGTAACCGTGAGAGCCTACGAGGCTTGATAGTTGCTTTTGAGGCACATAGGGCTAAGCAATATCATCTTGGGTTAGGTCGTGAACCGATAGCCAAGACAACTCTTGCCACAGCCACCCAGAACCGTGATTACAGAATTTTCGAAGACTTTGCATTCTATATGATGAAAGAAGCCAGCGAGAAGCGGACGACCAACATCCTTGACATTTCCGGAAAGAAATATGCGTTTGATTCAACAACGATTCCGTTATGTCTTGCAACATTCCCATGGGCAAAGTTCCGAAGCAAGAAAGGAGGAGTGAAGGCTCATGTCTTATATGACATTGAAGCACAAGTTCCTGCCTTCTATACTGTAACCACTGCATCAAAGCACGATTCTACAGCAATGTCTTCAATCTATTATGAACCAAATGCTTATTATATATTCGACAGGGCTTATGATTCCTTTAAAGAACTCTATAGGATACATCTTACAGATTCTTTCTTTGTTGTCAGAGCCAAGACGAATTTAAAGTATAAGACAATCAAATGGAAGCGAAGAATGCCAAAGAATATAATGACAGATGCGGAAGTGAAACTGACCGGCTATCTCTCCGAAAAGAAATATCCGGAGTCATTCAGACTCGTCCGATATTACGATGAAGAAGATAACCGTGAGTTCACTTTTCTGGCGAATACGAAACAACTTTCTGCATTGAATATTGCCAATCTTTACAAGAAAAGATGGTTGATTGAACTGTTCTTCAAAAGGCTCAAGCAGCACTTCAAGATAAAGAAATTCTGGGGCACAACGGAGAACGCCGTTCGCATACAAATCAGTGTCGCTATTATTGCATACTGTCTTGTGGCTATTGTACAACATGATATGAAGTTGAAACGCTCGACCTATGAAGTCTTGCAGATTCTCAGCATATCATTGACTGACAAAACCCACTTGCGTGACCTGTTCGACAAGACTAATTTCAATGATGTCAAAAATCTAAATAATCCCCTGATTCCGGGGCTATTTGATTAATTGTTTAACTCGTCCCATTTTAACGGGACACCAATGCTCCAGAATATCAAATTCTGTAAGGCCCAAAGCAGGGTGAATTTCTGAAGTATTTTGTATCTTAACCATATCTTTGTTGGGGATTTCCCCGTTTTGACCGTCAAACCTTATTTGCGGGGGAATCCCTAAAGATACAAAAAAGCCAACTAATTCGCAATACTTTGTCTATGAATTAGCTGGCTGATTTTATACTATTTACTGAATGTCCCTAAATAGCGAAGGAGCTGCTACAATAACAATTTCATTTTTCCTTCCACACCACTACTCCGACCAATTCAAGGCTACTACCAATCAATATCTCCGATTTATCGAAAAAGGGCATCTATTTCCGTACCTTATACCCAAGCATTGCATAGTACAAGATATATAGAAAGCAAGGTACACATAACCAATATGCATTTTGAATTCCAATCGCATCCTTCAGCAATCCGAAAACAGCTGGGATGATAGCTCCACCTACAATGGCAATCACCAATAGGGATGAACCAGATTTAGTAAATCGGCCTAAATCAGTCATAGCCAAAGGCCACAAAGCAGGCCACATCAGGGAGCAGGACAAGGCTATCACTGCCACAAACCAAATAGAAACTTGAGATGGAGTCAGCACAATTAACAGCGAACCTGCCAGTGCCAGCCATGCACAAATTTTCAAAGCCGTTTCCTGGTGAAGATATTTCGGAATAAGAACTATTCCGAGAATATAACCAGTTATCAGCCCAATACTTGGATAAACTGAATAATCTTGAGGATTGGTAAATCCCAAACAGGCAGCATAATCTACCGTAGTGGCCAATGCAAGCGTCTCTACCCCAACATAAAAGAACAAGGCTAAGCATCCCAACAAAAGATGGGGAAATTGCCAGATAGATGTTTTATTAGCTGCATAGGGGCAATCAGCTATCGTATCTTCATCTTCCCCCACCGCTTTCACTTCAGGCAAAGGTGCTACCAACACCAAAATACCTAACAAAACAAATATTCCCATAATCAAAAGAAAAGGAAGTTTTATATCTGCTAATTGTACTTCGTCCACATTCTTGCCTATCACTGCTGCCAGAAAGATTGGGGAGATAGGCCATGCCAACTTATTACAGATTCCCATTATACTGATTCGTTTAGCCGCACTCTCTATCGGTCCCAGTATCGTTATGTACGGATTGACGGATGCCTGCAAGAAAGTATTTCCCATACCACAGATAAAGGAAGCAGTCAGAAACAGCAAAAGTCTACCATTATCAGCAGAAAATATAAACAAATAAAAACCTAAAGCAAACATAAGGAAGGACAATGCCATTGTCTTTTTATATCCAATTCGTGCAATCAGTATGGAAGCTGGATAACCGAAAATAAGAAAAGCGGAAAAAGTAACAGCAATGACCAGATAGGACTGTCCTGAAGAGATAGATAGCGCATTCGTTAGCAACGGTACCAAATAACTGTTGATGCCCAACGCAAATCCTATTGCAAAAAACATAATTCCGACGAATATCAGTGGAAGCAAATATGTTGGTTTATTCTGTTTCATACTTATCTTTCAGAGTTATTGATTTTTGGTTCATCGCATGTTATTTATATGATATTTTATCAAATTGTCCATCGGATACGCCATGATATCTCCTATCTGCATTCCATATTCAGATGCCACCCTAACCAGAATGTCTTTGAAATGCCAAGCAATGGACCCAACACAGTTAAAGGTATAACTAGAATAGTCAGAATAACCAGTAACTATATTCTCAAAAAGAGCATAGAAAGCTTTCTGCACTATATCCAGTAGGTATTCCCCTTGCCCTTCATACTCGGTGATGAATCTGCAGAAACTAGCACAATAACGGTTTGCAAAAGGTTTAGTATAGACTTGCTCGATAATTTCATCGCTAGTAATGCGGTAAGTTTCCCAAAAGCGAGTACGAATATCTTCCGGCATGTAACCACGGATATAATCCCTCAAAATTTGTTTTCCGATATATCCGCCGCTACCTTCGTCTCCAAGGATAAATCCTAGGGAATCGATATTGCGGATAATCTTCTCTCCATCATAGATACAACTGTTAGTTCCAGTGCCCAAAATGGCTGCAAACCCAGGTCCGTTTCCAAGCAATGCCCGTGCGGCAGCCAACAAATCCATAGCTATTTCAATCCGGGCAGATACAAACAAATGTTGCAGGGCATTTCGCATATATTCATATCGGTCCTCTGAACAACCTGCACCGTAAAAATAAACTTCACCCACCTCTTTCCACTCATATCCGGTAGGTAAGGTACGGCTAAGAGACTCGAGTAGATATTCATTAGTCACATAATTAGGGTTATAGCCTTCAGTAGTGAAAAAGACTTTTCCACCTTCCTTATCTGCCAGACACCAGTTAGTTTTCGTTGAACCACTATCAGCTATCAGAATCATACTATTTTATATTTTATCGGTTATTATATTTTATCGTAGACACAACAATATCCAATATATTTTCAGGAAAGAAACCGGGTTGTGAATACCAGAAGAAAGAGTTGTATCCTTCGTAAGTCTGTGCCTTAATATGGGACGCAGCAGGCAGATAACTATTGACATCATTGCAATATCCAGCTATAGAGACATGCTTATCTGGCCATAATTTCCGTATCTCCATGCCGTATTGCGTAACTGCTTCATGAGAAAGCCCTATCAGTTTCCAGTTACCTATATTCAATGTCTGTACATAGATTGGTAAATGATGGGGCATTGTCCCTTTCTTATACTGCTCCAACATGATATTTGCCCAGCGTACATTCTTGTCGGCTTCCAGATTACCGGAATACATTCCATTCTCTTTCTTAAAGGTTTCTATCCTTTCAATAGACCAAGGTTCAATAGGAATCAGGATAGAATCAATAGCATAGGTTATCTCACCCGTAAGTAGATCTGTCGGTTGCTCCAAGACTTTCAGAACATCACTCGCCAATATGCTTCCTGTCTTGTGGAAGTCTTCATGTATCGGATTGATGTCACCTGCGCAGCCTTGTAGAAATAATGTATTTTCCACTCCAGTCATATCTTGAATAATATTCCTGGATACTGCTGGAAAGTTAGCACTGATTGTAAAACATTCAGTTCCTGCATTTCTAAATACCGCATGACATCCCGTAAGAAATAGTATATCTTTCAGTTGGTGATTGGGAGATTCCACTTTTATCACATCCACTGTAGAGTCATATAGAGCCTCTTCGCCTAAAAGGCAACGATTTCCTCCTATGCTTGTGGTAGTTGACCCGAAATAGAGATCCGCCGGACGCAATTGATTCACAGCTTTGGAAATAGCCTCAATGATTCTAGGCTTCACTATTTGATTCAGATAGAGACTGTCTGGATATTGATTGGGTTCTGCCCATGAATACCAACCCTTAGACACAGGGGCAAAGTGAGTATGGGATGCATTTATCAGAATAGCTTCTGCAGGAATTCCTTTTTTTTGATAAATCTCATGCTTAATATCTGTTATCAATGAATAGTCGAAGCTTGTCAGGTCAACTCCAACTATCACCACTGTCTGATTTCCTTTCTTTATAGCCATAGCACTTGCAGAAAGGTTTCCATCGGACTTATGTTGTCCTACATATAAACGATTATCCATACCAATGGAATATAAACAATCATTAGCTACAGCTATATCTTTTATATTTATATTATAAGTATATCCATTATTGTATCCTATCTTCGTCCAAAGAATGTCCTTTGCACCAGTGTTTCTACGCCAAAGCATCTGATTGGAAGTCAATGCAAAGAGCCGGTCTTTATACCCAGCCATGCCTATGACTGATTGAGCACTCCCTATATTGTCCCATGTTATTCCATCTTTACTGACAATACCCTCAAATAATCCATCACTTTCAGTGGCAGCGTACAAATGATGATTGAGAGCTGACAGTGCCACTATCCCCTGAAGATTACTTGCAAGGCTCTTCCATTGGATATTATCTTGTTCCAGATCAGCCTGAAACAATTGATTATCAAAGCCAATAGCAAATAATACATTTTGCGAAACTGCCAAGTATTTCACAGGTTGTGAAGACCTCATTATTCTCCATTTCGGTTTGTCAGCCAGAGTTTCCAAATAGAATAATTCCCCATTTTTATTTATCCCATAAAGTATATCACCCGAACCAGCCATATCTATGATTCCAGACGCATCCCCCTTTTCTATCCATTCAAGCGTAAAACGTCCTTCTCCGGGGAAGCCATAGCCTGCCAACGTTAATGAAAAGATGGAATTGTCAGGTTCTATACTGACAGTAGAAGTTCCTACCATGAATCTATTAGTAGCTGATACACAAGCGCTCAGCAGAGATAAAACAATTATCAACAAAAGATAGTCTATGTTATGTTTCATGTCTATTCTCCTTATTTATTATTTTTTTTAATAGTCTCCAATACTACATCAAATACATTTTCAGGGAAAAGTGCCGGTTGCGCATTCCAAAAGAAAGAACCATACCCCTCATACGTTTGGTTACGGATATGAATGCCCGTAGGCAAATAACTAGGCACAGCGTTGGTATAACCAGAAACGGAGACCAATTTGCCTGGCCAAAGTTTACGAATGGCCAACCCATACTCTGTAACCGCTTCACGGGATAATCCTACTAGTTTCCAATTACCTATATTAATAGTATGTATATATATAGGTAAATACTTAGGTATAGTGTTCTTCGCATAGAACGAGAGCATCATATCTGCCCAACGTACATTCTTTTCGGCTTCTACATCTCCTTCCCGATTACCATTCTCTGCCTTGAACCGGATAATCCGCTCCTTGCTCCATACACTAGCAGGCAAAAGTACAGAATCCAATGAATAAGAAATCTCTCCCGAAAGAGGGGTCAACTGCTTGTCTTTCACAATTTCCAACACGTCATCCGCTAATTTACGTCCACTTTCAGATGGCTCGTAATCAATGGGATTTACATCACCAGCACATCCTTGTATAAACATAGCCTGAGTCAATCCCAATTTATCTTCCACCCTTCTCCGTGCAACTCCTGGGAAGTTCGGGCTTATAGTATATCCCGCTGTTCCCTCATTCTTAAAAACGGGATGACATCCCGCCAAGAACAACAAAGCATCACCGACCTTTTTTTTAGGGCAGACTCTAACAATATCCAATGTAGAATCATATAACGCATCATTTCCAGATAAACTCCGATTTGCTCCAATATGTGTTTCTCCTCTACCAAAATATAATGTAGAAGTAGTCCTATTCTTTAAAGCATTCTCAATGGACTCTACTATACCTCTTTTTATCTTACAATTAAAATAAGTAGAATCAGGAGTTTGTTGATGCCTCCCCCAAGTAGGGAACCATTGGGCTACCGGAGAAAAATGTGAGTGAGATGCATTTATCAAAATAGCTTCAGCAGGAATACCATATTTATCCTTTATTTCTTTTTTCACATCACAAGCCAATGAATAATCAAATCCTGTCAAATCAACTCCAACAATTACAGCTGTTTTATCTTTATATGTCACAGCCATAGCACGAGAAGAAATATCATTCAATGTGTTATGCCTAGCTACAAACAAAATATTTTCATCATTTATAGCATACAAATGTCCATCAACGACTGCTATTTGCCGGATAGTTATTGTATAAGAACTCCCATTTTTATAACCAATCTTCATCCAATCAGTGCCTTCTAATAAATTTTTTCTTTGCCATAATAATTGATCTTTAGATACAGAATAAAGACGGTCATCACTTCCGGTCATGCTAATGACATCTTCCGCACTACCGATGGAGTGCCATACAACCTCGTTTTCTTTAACAGTCCCCTTTTGCAGTTCTTTAGTTGAAGTTGCAATATATAAATTCCCATCAGCAGCTGCAAAACCGACAACATTAGCAACAGATGCTATCTCAGTCCATTCTACTACTTTTTTCTCAACTTTTCCAACCAGTAAACGGTCAGATGAGGATATAGCATATAAACGGTCATCCATCCCAGCCAAAAAACTTAGTGTTTGTTCTGTTTTCAAATGTTCCCACTCTACAATATCTTGATTTACATTACCTCTTAATAAAATTCCATTGTCATTTATGGCATATAGCATCTTCCCTAAACCTGTAATATTTTTAAGACCTTCAGCCGAAGTTACCTTAATCCATTCTATCGAGAAGCGTCCCTCGGGAGGATAACCATAACCAGCCAAAGGTACAGAAAATACAGCATTATCCGGTTCTATGCTGACAATAGAAGTTCCTACTTTATATTCCGTTTGTGCCAGCAAAATAGAAGAATACAAAAATAAAATTAATGATAATAATTTCTTGTTCATAACATTTAATCTTTAATTAGTTGAAACCGGCTTGTTCACAAATACCGTAGTCGTTGAAATACTGCGTTTGCCAGAAGGAGTTATCACAATAGCTCTTACTTCCCGTTTTTGTCCTTCTGGTACTATAATTCGTATAGGTTTTTCGTATAAATAATCAGTCTCCCGAGGTTCTTGCCCATCAAAATTATAGAATATTTTAGCCCCTTTAACAGGCACTTTTAATGATAGAGTAAACTCTGAGCCATACAATATTTCATCCTGCATCCCTATTGGAGTCGGTACCCTATAAACTGTTTCAGTCGTATCCAGCCATGCCAAATGTTCAGGTAAACGCACTTCTTTAAAATTAACGGGGTCTTTCACAGCCAATTCAGACCAAGCAATCTCAGAAAGGGCCATTAAACGCGGTAACATCATATACTCCACTTTTCTGTGCGTATCCATATGCTCCGTCCACAAAGGCGCCTCTACTCCAATAATATGTTTTTGCTGTTCGGGGGTAAGTTCTGCAGGAGTAGGATTAAAGGAATATACACGTTCAGTAGGATTAAAGCCCCAACCTATGGCCAAAGGTTCCAATGTACGATTCCCTTGAATGTAATCAAAATAAACAAATGAATTCGGAGCCATAATTACATCATGAGATTGTTGGGCCGCTTTTATACCTTCACTGATATCACGCCAATTCATCACTGTGGCATCAGGTGCTAAACCTCCTTCCAAAATCTCATCCCAGCCAATAATCTTGCGCCCTTTGGATTTGACAAACTTTTCTATTCTCTTTATAAAATAGCTTTGTAACTCGAATTCATCTTTCAAATTGTTATCTTTAATTCTTTGCTGGCAATAGTGACACTTCTTCCAACGCTCTTTGGGACATTCATCGCCTCCTATATGAATATACTTACTGGGAAACAAGTCCATTACTTCAGTCAATACATCTTCTAAAAAACGAAATGTGATTTCCTTGCCAGCACAAAAGACATCTTCGTAAATTCCCCAATTTTGTGCAACCTTAAAGGGCCCAGGATTATCCCCACAAGCATACTCTGGATAAGCGGCCAATACAGCCAAAGTATGCCCCGGTAACTCTATTTCCGGTATGACAGTGACATGCCTTTCTGCGGCATAAGCAACAATATCTCGTATTTCATCTTGTGTATAATAGCCTCCATATGGCGTACCATCTAAACCACATAATTCAGGGTCGTAATTGCTAATGCAAGTCTGCTCTCTATAGGCTGCAATCTCAGTCAATTTAGGATACTTCTTTATTTCAATACGCCAACCATGATCTTCTGTCAAGTGCCAATGATATACGTTCAATTTATATTTAGATAATAGGTCGATTTGCTTTTTTATGAACGATACCGGATATATGTGATAACCTACATCTTGCATAATGCCCCGATAAGCATATCGTGGCTTATCTGAAATTTCAGCACAGGGTATCCTGACTTTTTTTTTGTCTGGCGACGCAGCAGAACACATTTGCATAAGTGATTGAAGACCATAAAAAAGGCCAGCTCCTTTCCCTACAATATCAATTCTTGATTCTTTCACCGTTAAATGATACCCCTCTGGATTGGAGCCGGTATAGTCTGTAGAAAAATAAATGACCTTTTTATATGACTTTGTTTTTTTATTTCTAACCGGTATTTCCAAACCATAAGTATATTTCAAATAATCACTGAATAGATAAGCTTCCTTTTCTGCCGAAGTAGTGAGAGACACGATGGCTACTTTGTCATCTGGACGCACCTCAAAACTCCCCTCCAAAGCTGTAACCGACAGTGGTGCCGGAATAATACCCAAATTTCGGTCAATACATTGAGCACGACTTAAAGCAGATGCAAATATCAAACTATTCAATGCAAATAGCAATGTGAATATTCTTGCTAACTTTTTTTTAACAAACATAGTCATAATGGTATTTAAAAGATTACTTATTTTTACTTGCAACTAAGATTTATTATGAGAATGCAAATAATCTACAGCTTTTTTAACATTTCCACATTCTAAAATGAGTTTCTTGGCTTTTTCATAATCTGGCAATCCCTCCTTCTCCATTAACATTTGTACAGAACGGTCAAGCACCTTGTTATTTGTAAGACGTACATTGACCATACAATTTCCTTCAACACGCCCCAATCTAATCATAACCGTTGTGCTAATCATATCAAAAATCATCTTTTGAGCAGTACCGCATTTCATCCTTGTACTTCCAGTTACGAATTCAGGTCCTGTTATCACTTCGACTGGATAGTCTGAATATTGAGATATTGGGGAATTGGGATTACTTACTATAGAGCCACATGGAATTCCATTAGCTCGGCACTGCTTTAAAGCAGCAAGGACATAAGGTGTAGTACCGCTGGCCGAAATGCCGACCACTATGTCTTTTGATGAGATATTTGCCTTTTGTAGAGTTTCCCAACCCTCAGTCAAATCATCCTCCATTTCTTCTAAAGCATCTACCAAACGTTCTACACCGCCCGCCAATACAACATTAACTATACCTTCCTCAATTCCATATGTATTAGGCAACTCTATTGCATCCAATACAGATAAGCGACCTCCGCTACCACATCCTAAATAAAACATACGACCTCCATTCTTCAATTGCAATTCTATAGCAGTAATTAGCCTACTTAAATCAGGAAGAACTTTCTGTATGGCCAATGCTACCAATTGATCCTCAGCATTAATACCAACAACCAATTCATCTACCGTTTTCTTTTCCAAATCATTATATTTGGAAGCTTGTTCTGTTAATCTTTTCATTGTCTTTTTTATTTCTATTAATAAATTAACCCTATCATTACTTTAGAGCTATCCCATAAACACCTTTCAACTTATCTGCATATTTCTCATACATGATTTTTGATACCTGAATAGGATTGCCTATAGGCTGATCTGAATAAGACTCAGTACCATTGACCCACTCCCATTCCCACGTTTTGATTTTATCATCCAAAATATCAAGTTCGCACTTTTTATTTTGCTTTATACAGTCTATAACTTCATCAATAAAAATCTCCCAACGCCCCTTATAGAAACCTTTAAAAAGACCAGCCCATTGTTTACTCGCATAATCATGTAAAAAGGCTTCTTTACCTCCCCACAAAGTGACCAAATCACGAGCATTCTTCTCATACAGTCTCTTTTCTTCCTCCCCAGTTCCCCAACTTTTAGCATCTTTTATCCACTTTCCCAACAAAAAAGCCTGATGAGTAGACATAAGTTCATCCATGTCATCAATCAGCTCTATAAATTCTTTGCTATTTTGCTGAAAAGCCAACAAATCTTTCGTATCATAATCTTCTCTAAATTTCTGTTGAATCTCAGTTGCATAGTTTGCCAATACCTGTTTCCCAACAAGAATCAAATCATACTGATAACATGGATTATCCGCCAGTTTATCAGCAGAAGCTAACATATGCTCCCATGCCTTGATTATTTCTGCAGGATTATACGGTATACCCGTATATGCCCAAACATTATCTTTATCGAAAGTAGGGCGGGCTGTAATTGTACTCTCATAATTACCTTCATTTGCATAAACTGTTTTTTGCAGAATTTCCCATGCACATTCCATATTTCGATCTTTTAGTCCGTAACGACAATGCGCATAATTTTTTATCCAACTATCCAAGTCAATAGGAGTATTCCTCCATATTTGGTCAAAAAGTAAAGAATATATCATCGGATTCTGCTCTATACCCTCCGGCACTGCTCCAATTCCCATCAACTGCCCTACTGCTGAATCATTTAGCACTCGGTTAGGCTCGGTTGCCAACTTTTCTGCATTACCAAACATCATATTACGTCCCCCGAAATTATGGAGCATACACCAAATCCACGGTTTTCCATAATATGAATTTGTGCGGTTCCAGACTGGGTGCTCTTCGCCCCACAAATCCAATACTATCATTCTATCATCAGGCACCCCGTTCAAATAAGCCTGAATTTGCTCAGGTTGCCAGAAATCCTTTTTATCAACGAAGAGCCATCCCTGCATAACCCATACGGCTGCTGTATCCACATCGGCCATTGACTGATATACGGCTCTACTAATGTTATTCAAATAAATCGAGTCATTACTTGGTGGAAACATTTCATTAAAAGTATCTGCACCATATAAATGATCTGTCCCAAATGTCTCAATTTGTTCTTCCATAAACATATTTCCTATTTTTTTAAACATTGGATCATCTGGTTCCAGAATAAAGGTATCATCAAAGCGCCCTTCCCAATTAGTTCTTTTAAGCTTTGCTTCTGGGTATTTATCTTTAAAACTAGGAGGAACATGCCCTGTAAAAGCAGGCAGAATAGGTGTCATTCCAAGTTCGCGTTCTCTTTTCAGTATCTTCTTCTGTAACTCTTCATGACTATCTTTCCAACTTTTAGGAAGAGGACCGCACCATCCATCAATGTTTCCGGCCCAGAACCACATAAAATAAGCAGGTCCCGTGAAAAAAAGATCCATATCTTCGTCATCAAATCCTAACTTACGATAAACTCGATCCCACACAGCATTCTGACCAGTCATTGCTAAAGGCATGTTTATCCCATTTAGCGCCATATAATCTATTTCAAATTGCCAACGCTCCCAATCCCACCAAGATGCAGTATAGTTAAATGTGCAATAATTAAAATAATGTCGATATTTATGCGGTGTGATTTGTCTTACTTTTTCCAGTACAGCAGGAATAGGAGTTGGAAATTCAATATTTGAGCCATTCCAGCTATAATCACAATGAGCATAGTGCTTTAAATAATAATTTAAAGCACTTGCTACTGAAACTCCATTATTTCCACGCAATATAATTTTATCACCAGACTGTTCCAACTCAAACACATCCTTCCCTTTCTCTTGAGGAATATATTCAATTATAAACAAACCGGCATATTTAGGGACAACTCTTTCTATTAAAGCATAAGTCGCTTTTTTATTCAACTCACCTTCTGTTTTTGGTGAACAAGAACCAAAGGAAAGTGCTATCACTCCCAAAAATCCTAATAAAATCCTGATTTTCATCTGTCTCATAATAATATGTTTCTAATATTTTTTAGTATGTCTCTTTCATTCGATTAACATATTTCCCATATAGCCCTTTAACTATTTCTATTTCATCTCCTTGAGGGGTATCAAGATATGACTCATGACTATTTACCCATTTCCACTCCCAACGGCTGATTTCTTTATCAAAAGATATAAAATCACATTCTATCCCTTTTTCCCAACAACTATTTACATAGTCAAAAAAACGAAGCCAACGTTCTTTATAGAAGCCCTGCAACATGCCAGACCATTCTTTACAAGCATATTCATGAATCGTACAATCAGCTCCAGCCCATAAAGTAATCAAATTACGGGCATTTTTCTCATATAAATCTTTCTCAAAAGAGGAGTTTCCTAAACGGCGTGCATTATTTAACCAGCGTCCCAATAGGAAATCTGATCTCGTAGCCAAGAGCCGGTCCATATCATCTATCAATTCTAAGAATTCTCTTGTCTTTACATCATATAATTCACGATTCTTATCTCGATAAGCCATGGCAAATTCTTGTTGCAATACATTCGAATAATTTGCCAATACTTGGCGCATTACATCAACCAAATCATACCGAAACCCATCACTGGTCAGTACTCCTCCTGCTTTCAACAAAAGTCTACAAGCTTCTATAAGTTCAAGTCGATTATAGGGAATATGAGTAAATGTCCATACAGACTCTTTTTCAAATGTTGGTCTGCCAGTAATTATAGAGCTAGTCCCCCACCACGGTTGATGACTATAAACTGTTTTTCTTAACAATTCCCATGCTTTCTCTGCATCACTGTTTTTTTTGCCATAGCGGCGATGGGCATACTCTTTCAACCATGCGTCTAAATTTATCGGTGTATCTCTCCATACATTCTCCAACATTAAAGCATAAATAGCCGGATTCTGTTCAATGGCTTCCATTGTCAATCCAATCCCCTTCATCTTTCCAGAATTTTGATGATGCAATGCTTCCACAGGAGCATTGGCTATAACATCCATTTTTCCATATAGGCTAATACGCCCTCCAAAATTGTGCAGCATATTCCATATCCACTGTTCACCATAGAAGGCTTCAGTTCTATTCCAAACAGGATTTACCTCACTGTCTAAGTCCAATACAACCAACTTTTCATCAGGAACAGCATTAAACAATGCTTTCATCTGGGTTGATTGCCAAAAAAGAGGTTTATCAAGAAACATCCATCCTTGCATAACCCAAACAGCTTCCGGATCAATATTAGCCATTGAACTATATATTTTTGTTGCTATGTTATTCAAATAAATTGAGTCATTACTAGGAGGTATCATTTCATTAAACGTATCAGCAGAATATAAATGATCAGTACCATAAGTGGCTATTAATTCTTCTAAAAAAATTTCACCGATCTTTGAAAACATTGGTTCATTAGGATCCAATATGAATACCGGAGAAGCAACATTAGTATTAATTCCCCATTGAGTCGAATTTACTTTCGTATCAGGGAATCTTTCTCTAAATGATGGAGGTACATGTCCAGTGAATGAAGGTAAAATAGGCGTCATTCCCAATTCTCTTTCTCTTGCTAAAATCTTCTTCTGTAAATTTTCATGAAAACTCATAAAACTTTTAGGTAATGGCCCCCCAAAACCGTCTAGATTTCCCATCCAAAACCAAGTAAAATAAGCAGGACCACTAAAAAAAGAATCTAATTCCTCATCAGTGAACCCTAGCTTACGATAGACTTTATACCAAATGGAATTCTGTCCAGTCAATGCTAAAGGCATATTAATGCCATTTAATGCCATAAAATCAATTTCCCATTGCCAACGTTCCCAATCCCACCAAGAAGCCGTATAATTGAAAGTACAGTAATTAAAATAATGACGATACTGGTATGGACTGACTTTATGTATCTTACCTTCCACCTTAGGCATAGGAAACGGGACATTCAAATTTATGCCATTCCAGCTAATATCACAATGCGCATAATATTTCAAATAATAATTTAAAGCACTTGCCACTGAAACTCCATTATTACCACGCAATACTATTTTATCCCCGATACTTTCTAATTCAAAAACATCTTTTCCCTCTTCTTGACCAACATACTCTACTTCAAAAGAATCAGCATATGTAGGAATCACACGTTTTATTAAGTTCTTTGAAGCAACAATATCCAATTTCCCATTTGTTTTTTCAAGACCTTGAGAAACAGCGATTTGGCTATAAACCAAAATTATAATAACAACCTGCCATCTCATGCTCAATCTATAATCCATATTACTAAATCTTTGAATCAAGTCAAAAAAGTAACCTATACTGAGTTGATAAATATCTTATCAATCAATATATTTCAACCCAGTATAGGATTTTATCTAATACCTATTTTAATAAAATCATTCTGCCAGTTCTTCTCCCTTCAAAGGCCAAAATGCCGTAGGATCAAACTCATAACGCCACAAATCACCATTTTTATCTACAGCCAGCAAATCTTCCCCACATTGAAATATCTTATTATAGATATCCCAACCCGTTCCAATTTTTCTACGAGTACCAGCTTGGAAACTATCAGTTAAAGGCATTATCCACATATTTCCATTGGATTCTACTGCTATTATGTTATTTTCATAAGAGAAAACCTGACTATAATTACCCCATCCTGTCGATTCAATATCCGATATATTTCCAAAATCGAAATCTCCATTTTGATTTATCGGATATTTAGCCAAATTACCACCATCATGAACTGACAATATTGCCAAATCCTTAAAAGCGAATATGCTCTTATTGTTATTCCATCCCCAGCCAATATCGCGTTGGAAACCAAAGTTATAATCTTCATCGATATAATATTGGGTTAGATTTAGCCATGGATTCCGACAAACGAAACGGTTATCAGGCAGATAGAACATAAAGTCCACTCCTCCCCATCCTTGTCCGATTCGACGAGGAGCACCATAAGTTCCATCTTCTTGGAATTTGTACACCTGAAGATTATCATCCTCATCTATCCGAATTAAATCTTGATTACGACAAAATATCGGCTTCGTCACCTCCTGACCAAATGAATAGACTTTTTCACGAGGCACTTGCCCAGGGAGATAAGATCCCGTCAAAACAAAATAAGTTACTCTTAAAGGTTCTACAATAGACTCACGCTCGGAGGTTTGTTTTATTCCCACTGGAAGCATATAAGATTTTGCAACAGCCAAATGTTTTTCTGCTAAAATTTCAACATTAACGGGTTCACTAACTGACTTCCCTGACTTAATAGTTGATTTAGACTCCATAAAAGAATAACTGCCATCGGGCATTGGCTCATAATCAGTACCATGATTATTATTGTATTCATCAACCAAATCAAGACGTACCTCAAATTCAACACTAATATCTTTTTCTGCTTCTTTCGGACCACCATAAAACGCAGTCACTGGTAAATATTGCACATCGCTTGTAATGAATACGCCTTGCATATTAGGAGTATTATTTGCTTGCGACATATAAATTCTAGAATAGTTATCAGCATCAACCATATCCAATTGTACTCTCACTTCATCGGAACAAGCTGCAAGTGCCATCACACCCACCAAAGCTGTAAATAATATAGATTTCATATCTTTTGTTCTCATTAAAAATTAAAATCAAGTCACTATCACCAATAAGGATTTTGCATTAATGCATCCATTTTATCTATCTCAGCTTGCATTATTGGGAACAGATAATATTGCGGATATTGGAATATTCTGGTTTCCACAATCGTTCTTTCATAAAAAGCCGGATCTTGCAGGTGTGTTCCTGCCGCAATATTCATGCCATATACCGGACCAGATTCCGTTTTTTCAGCAATCAACCAACGGTGACAATCAAAATAACGATGTGTTTCATAAGCCAATTCTACCTGACGTTCACGACGGATGCGCTCTCGCATTTGGTCTTTAGTCAAATTATCTGGTAATTTAGGCATGCCCGAACGAGCACGAATTTCGTTCACATACTTATGCACATCATCTATAGGACCTTCTGCTTCATTCAAAGCCTCAGCATAATTCAAATAAAATTCTCCCAAACGAAACAGAATCCATGACCTCAAAGAAAATCGACCTTGAGTAATATCAGCAAAAGAATCAACATGCTTCTTCATCAAATAACCAGTAGTACAATAATCTCTACCTTCATTACCTCGTCCATCTGCTCCCGTTGCCCACAACTCAATTTGATGACCTTTAAATATAGCGCCATTAAAATTAATTGTCGCATAAAAACGAGGGTCACGATGCGTATACATATTGCTTACTCCAGCTTTCCAACGTCCATTCGGACCATCACTTTCCGCAAATCCGGTTTCTTTATAAGAAGAGGCAGGATTGATAATAGGACTTCCATCTGGGTTATATCCTAAAATAGGTACTACTCCATCCTCCATCTCATAAGCATCCACTTGCGCTTGAGTAGGATTATAACCAGACCAACCACCTAAAGAGCGTGGAAAACAGCATTTTTCTATATCTGGATCTGTTGAACAATTCCGTGCCAGGATTACTTCACAATTGTCTCTTTCGCGAAACAAATTAGTATAATTTTCCACCGGTTCATCAGATGGAACTCTGTACAATTTATATCCAGCTGCTTCACAAGCATCAATACATTCTTTCGCTGCATTTGCAGCTTCTTTCCACCATTTATCTTCTCTTACCTGAGGAAACAACAAAGTACCGTCCGCATCTTTATAATCTTTATATAAAGGACAACCATTCCACAAGTCACTTGCTCTATATAATAGCAAACGAGCTTTAATAGCATGTCCTAACGCCCCCGTTACGTGTCCTAATCTACTAGTATCCGTAATTTTCATAGGTAGTGCAGGAATTGCTTTATTCACTTCATCCAGAACAAACTTAATGCAATCATCTAAAGGACTTCTTCTCAACTCATTAAATTTTTCATCTGTTTTAATTACATGATCCATAATAATACAAGGTCCATACGTGCGTATTATATAAAAATGATAAAGAGCACGTAATAAAGTAACTTCAGCAATCCAAGTGTTCTTCTCTGATTCCGAAAAATCTTTGTCTGTCGGAGTCAAATGTATATTTTCCAAGAAAATATTGCATTGACGAATTCCTTCATACATGTTAATCCAAATACGTCCTGTTGCATTGTATGGGTTCAAGGCCCCCCTATTCATAAGTTTTCCAAATTTTTCAGGCCAAGGCATCGTAATTTCATCCGAAGCAAGAACAAATGGATTTACATCAGCCATATCGGTAAAGTGATTTTCTAAGGGAATCGCAGAATACGCACGATTCAAGAAAGCTTCTGCATAGTTTCTCTTAAGAAAAGCCTCTTCCATTGTTATATCTTCTTCTGGAGCTTTATCCAAATAATCTGCACAAGAATAAAAAAAGGACGATAATAAAGCAACCAATAGATAAGTTATAAATTTAGTGTATTTCATATATTTCTTTATTTAAAATTAATTTGTAAACCAAAATTCCAACTCCGCTGTAAAGGATAAGCACCTGTGCCATCATTAGATTCAGGGTCAATAAACTTAAGATGATCAAACGTAAGCAGATTGTTTCCATTTACAAAAAAACGTAGAGATCCTATACGATATTTTTCTAACCATTTATTGGGAAATGTATAACCAACTTCAGCATTACGTAAACGAAGATAGTTACCATTCTTTATCCAAACAGTGGAAGTCACAAAGTTATTGGGATTATTACCTACATCAATAGCAGGATACTTAGCATCCATACTTTCCGGAGTCCATCGATTATCATAATACTCTTTTAATACATTATTTGAGCCCAATCCATCATAGAAAGGCCACATTCCATAACCTGCAATATTTATAGAAGTATTAGCCGCTCCGGTAAAGAACACGCTTAAGTCAACTCCCTTGTAGGCTACCGTTCCACCAAAACCGAATGAGATTTCCGGCAAACGAGCATATCCTATAGGCACTTGGTCATAAGAGTCTATTCTACCATCGCCATTAATATCCTTGTATCGGACATCTCCAGGACGAGGCGTTCCAAATGTCTGAAGAGGACTAGCATCTATCTCAGCCTGATCTTTAAAAAAGCCATCTGCAACAAAACCAGTATATTGTCCTAAGCTCAATCCTTTTTTAGACAAATAAGGATATTTAGGACCTGGTTCATCATTCTCAATGACTTTATTACGTGCAAATGTAAAATTACCTCTCAAAGAATAAAAGAAACCGGCTTTCGTAGTATTACGAATTTCAAGCAAAGCATCCACACCTTTATTGTCAATCTCTCCCAAATTACCATAAGGTACACACCAAGGGAAAATACCTGTCAATTGCGGTACTGTCGCTCTTTGAATTAAAATATCAGAACGTTTCTCTTTAAACACATCAATCTGCAATGAAATACGATCTTGGAAAAGGCCTAAATCTAATCCAATATCTGTTTTCCTTGATTTTTCCCACGTCAGATTTGGATTTCCAATAGTACTTTCTTCCATACCTAAATGTTCCTGATGATTTTCGCCAAAAAAATAACCTGTTCCATTTGTTTTTATAGTATTCATATATCCAAATCGAATACCTAGTACATCATTACCAACAAGTCCATGAGATACACGTAACTTCAATCGATTGATTGAGTTTACTTTAAAGAAAGGTTCACTGGATACAATCCAACCTAATGAAACTGAAGGAAAAAAACCAAACCGATGACCTTTTTTGAAATTTTCAGAGCCATTATATCCAAAGTTACCTTCTATTAAATATCTACCACCATAACTATAAGTAGCACGACCTGCTAATCCTAATCTACGATAAGGAATATTTGCACGCGAATCACCTGCTGATAAATCTACATATTCACGTTGATTAAAAAGCATCATAGCTGTTACATTATGTTCCCCAAATGTGCGGTCATAATTCAATTGTGCTTCAGAATATTGAGCACGATTTGAAATAGTATATTGTGAATAGCCCAAAGGTTGTTCTTCGCGGTATACTTCACTATACATATCTTCACCAGTTTCAGGATTCTTACCCAAATAACGTTTAACAATAAAATCCTTAGGTCTGTTATTATGAGTTACAGCATAACGGTCGTATGAAAACAATCCTCTTAAGGACAATCCTTTTAACAAAAAGGATAAGTCCCATGTAGCTCCAAAACTTGCCTGCAAAGTAGCATGGTCCTGAGTGGAATATCCAGACTGAGTAACACGGCCCCAAGGGTTATGACCAACATAGGACTGTGCTCCACCGGGAGTACCGTCCGGATTCAATTTCGGATAAGAAATCGGAGTAACCAGATTAATGGATTTAAAGATTTCTTCCGAAGAAAAACCCGGATAACGTCCATTTTGAATAATAGCTCCCAAACCTAATTGCACTGTTAGGTTTTTAGATAATTTGACATCGAAATTATTACGGAAATTATACCGCTTCATATTCGAATTTGTACTGTATTTATTATCTGAATCTTCTCTATACAATCCATTTTGATAGGTAAACCCCACATTCATATAATATTTAATAATATCAGTACCACCACTAATACTAAGGTTATTGATAGTTTGCATAGTATTCTTTTTCAGAACTTCACCCATCCAATTGACATTTGGATATAGATACGGATCTGAACCATCCTTATATTTCATCAATTCTTCTTCAGTCCATCTCGGAGCTTCACCATTATAAACTCTTGCCTCATTCATCAATGATGCATAAGAATAAGCATCAATATACTCCGGACGACGCAAGGCAGTCAATAATGCAGTCTCTGTTCTAAATGTAACACTCGGTTTTCCCACATTACCTCTCTTTGTTGTAATCAAAATTACACCATTAGCCCCTCTCGCTCCATAAACAGCAGTAGCAGAGGCATCTTTCAAAATAGTAAAACTTTCTACTTCCTGAGAGTTAATCTGATTTAAGTCACGCTCAACTCCATCAATCAAGATTAACGGATTCTGATTACCCCATGTAGCAATACCGCGAACATAAATCTGAGCTGCATCATAACCAGGTTCCCCTGTAGACTGTCTACTAATAATACCAGGCATTTGCCCCGCAATTGCATTCGACAATGAAGGTGTAGCCACTTTTACAATATCTTGAATCTCGGCCATCGAAACAGAGCCCGTAACTGTCATTTTCTTCTGTTTTCCATATCCAACAACAACAACTTCTTCTATCTGCTTGGAATCCTCTTTCATCCTGATATTCATATTTTTTCCTATCACAACTTTCATCTCTTCCATAGAATAACCTATATAAGAAAACTGTAGAATAGAATTTTCACCAGCCACATAAATGCTGAATTTACCGTCAATATCAGTAATTGTTCCAGTAGAACTACCTTTGACCTTAACCGTCACTCCTGGTAAAGGCACTCCGGATTCATCCACAACGATACCTTTTGCCAAAACCAATTCGTCATCGTTTACAGATGGCAATGCAGTAGCAGCACGCGCAATTGTTACTTGGCGGTTATTAATGTTATATGTCAATCCTTTGGATTTTAAAACTTTATCTAGAAGAATAGATAAAGTTGCATCCTTAACATTAATAGATATGGTCCCTTGGTTATCTAATATATTTTCATTATAGAAAAAAACAAATTCACTACTTTTTTCTATTTCAGCAAACAATTGCTGTAAAGTGATATCCTTTAAATTCATAGTGAAGTGTTGGGCACTCACATACGAGTTGTTAGATAAGACTGTAAAATTCCCACAGAAGAAAATAATTAGCAATACAATTGCTGCACGTTGAAAATGCAATCCCCCTCTACTGGGGACAAGTTGTGTGTGTTTCTCCATAAACTCACTAGATTTACATATTAAACATCCTTTCATTAAGCACTTATAGATATTTCGGACAATATGGCCATAAACTTGTCCCAAGCTATCATCAATCAGTGTTATTCTCTATTGTGTAGTACATGCCTCCATGACATCTCTACCCAATAAAATGTATTATGCTTTATTAGATTATTTATCTATCACCAATATAGTCTTAACAGTTCCATCATCCTGCGTATCAAATCGTATTGGAGCCGTTAAGGTTATTGTATTCAACACTTTATTTAGGTCTTCATTCAAATCTAATTTTCCAATATATTTAATATTCGGCATATCGGTATCAAAAACAAAATTAACATCATAATATTGGGAAAGTTGAGATAGAATTACCTTTAGAGGTGTTCCGTTAAACTTCATCACCCCATCCTTCCAACAGGTATAATCATAGACATCCACATTGCTAACCTTTGTTTTGCCACAACTATATTCCAACAGTTGATTAGGAAACAAAACAATTTTATTATCTTTATTAGTCTGGACCTCAACCTCACCGGTTACCAAGGTCACACTTGTCAATTGTTGTTTTCGATAAGCCCTCACATTAAATGATGTTCCTAACACTTGCACATCCATTTTTTCAGTATGGATTATTAATGGACGGTTTCGATCCTTAGCTGCCTCGATAAAGACTTCACCGTCTACATATATTTCTCTTTTATCTTTCTCAAATATTTGAGGATACAAAATCTTACTTCCTGAATTTATCCATATCTTTGTTCCATCACTAAAAGTCAATGTCGAACGTTTTCCTTTTGGAACAATCAACTGGCTTAGTTGCGCTATGGCATCTTTGTATTTTCTTTTTTCTTTTTCATTTGGGAATAATATAGAAGTAGAATTAACAACTACAGACCCATTTTCTTGTAATTCAATATCTGCGCTATCGCTTTCCAGTTCCAACGTCTTTTTAGGATTCAGCACCAGTTGAACCTTGTTTGATTCATTTTTTATCTTATCAAAATAAGAGAGTACCATTTCCTTTCCTACAATTCTATCTTGCCTAAAAACACTTATTCCAACAAAACCTATAATCAAAACTGCTGCAATACCTGACATCCAAAATAAAAGAGAAAATTGTTTTTTCTTTTTTTTATCCTCTATCCTATGTTTCAACAATAACCAATCCGTTTCTATTTCACCATCAGACACCTCTGGTTTTTGAATCTTGAGTGTATGAATTAAATAGAAAATATTTTCAGCAGTTTTCTTCTGATAAGGATGATCCAATAAGCCTTTCTTGATTTCAGATAAATATTCTAAATCACCTCTTTTTGCAGCAGCAAAGAAGGCACCATCTGCAATAAAATCCTCCAAACAATATGTCGTCATTTCTTTCTTCTTCATATATAGCTAATAACTGTTGGCATTTTTATTATTAGACAAACAAAGGTGCTATTTATAATCAGTTTTATTCATTTTTTTATCTTCCCAGAAAACAATAGAAGCATATAACTAGATAAGATCCAACCAACATATACATGTCAGGATGCTCCTCTCTCATTTTCTTCAATGCCCGGAACAGTAAGTTTCGGGTAGCTTGTACTCCTATTCCCAAGATTTCCGCTATTTCCACAAAATCCATTTCATGTAAAAAACGCAAATAAATAATCTCAGTTTGGCGAGGGCTCAGGCTATTCATCATCTGTTTCACTCGATTCATTAATATTCGCTGGTTTTCACCAGATATAATACTATCTTCAATAGTATATGAGAATGAAAAATCATATTGACCATCAACTAAAGAAATTTCTCTACCATCCTTAACTATGTAGTTTATAAAGGAGTTTTTTAAGGAACGAAAAAGGAAAGATTTTAAGGAAGAGATATCCCTCAAAAATGTTTTTCTAGTATAAAGATTAAAAAAGATATCTTGGATTGCATCTTTTATAGACTCTCGATTCATTCCTAAACTTACACCATAAGCATATAAATCACGATAGCATGACTTATATAATTGTGAAAAAGCTTTTTCATCCCCAGAAATAAACTTTTTCCATAATATTGTTTCAGTTGTTTGCATCAGATTCTATTATTGTCAACAAATATAATATATAACAACAACTACAAATGTAATATATGTTTCTAACACATAAATGATTTCAAAATAAAATCATATATTTATTATAAAGACAATCCTAATGCAAAAGTATAATCAATTGTAACTTACTTTTTTTAAGATGCAGCAGTAATTTTGCTCATCATGTGGTTAAGAGGAATCATCCAAACTGAAATCTGTTTAATAGGCTTTTATATTCTATACTAATGACACTGGTCATATTCATATTTTTGTTCACTTCTTAAAATCTTTAATATCCTATTGGCCAATTTACGGGCAATACGTATGACGGCTTCCTGTGATTTCATCCGTTTACAATATTCTCCGTAAGCGGCAACCATCACACTCTCATATTGCGTGGTGGGAACATCCGCCGCATGGATGACCATACAGTCAATGCCATACTCCTTCAAAGCGTAATAAGTGGAAAATCTTGTGAAACCGGATTCATAGACAACCTGATATTTACCACCGAGATAATGTTTCCTTAAATGTTCAAAGAGCTCACGGGCCGAAAAATTCTGGTTATGTGTCTTCTTGTAGCCCGACTGGGTGATTGTGATCACACTCCAATTCTTCAAATGAACGTCAATACCTATGTGGATATTTTGACCTTCGAAATTTATTTCCTTTCTTTGCTGCATAGGTGTAATAGTTTTAATTACTGGATTTGGCAAGGGGGGGGGCACCAGCACTCTCGACGAGTGAAAGGCATCAGCTAATATAACCATAGTTACTTTTTTATCTTTTGGATTGCCTCTCCGTACTTGCCTGATAAATAATCACTGACGGTTTGAATACGCCATGTCTTGTTAAGGAAAACATTGGCTACTCCCCAGGGACAAGACAGAGTGTACAGAAATGTTGCATGGCAGTGGTTGGACAGTTGACCGGAGGCAGATTGTATGATAGGATTCACTATTGTTTATATCTTAATAATACCCACTTAGGCGGCGTGAGCCTACAACAGACGAAAGAGAGAAAATATTATATCCCAGAATCAACTTTTTTGCTAAAATCGGGAATATTACTTAAATAGAATAGGTTTTATAGAGAAAAAAATTGATTGCGTTCCGTTAACTCCCAAAGCATGAAAAGGAGATATAAAAACATTGCAGGCTTGACTTGTTATATCCAATTAAACAGTAAACAGACAAAACGACCTCCTCATCTTTTCCACTGTAGAAGGACGAAGTACCCTAAAACCTTTATTTCTCCAATTGATACTTATTCTTTGCCCTCAACTGTTTCTACCTGATGGATGGGAATGCAATAATCACATAATGTCCCATGCCATCTTGTCTTCAGCCGATAAAATACAATGGTTTTCTGCTGTCCTATCCGATATTTGCAGCAGGTCAGGATTTATGGTATCTACGGCTGGTCATAAAAAAGGCTATGAAAATATGATACTGTATACTTCCGGATTATGGACTTTTAACCGGACTCTCTATTGTAACTGTTCATCATGGACCGGAACGGATACATAGCGGGTTGTTGAATATTTTATCAGCCTTTCCATGCCGTATGTACCCAATGAATCATGAAGTAATCGGTTGTCTCTATGTCATATATGGTGTGTATGCGTTTTACACACTCTAAGGATAGATAGTTTTTTGTTGCGTAAACTACTGATGTATAATATAATAACCATAGTATACTGAATTCTGCGACAACTGATACTTTGAACGTTTTACACCCCTGAAAGCTATATTTACACCCTTGGAATTGGTATTTACACACCCAAAACAGAATATCCTCTACCTTATCAGCAAACATTGGCAACTTCTCCATGCAAGAGTTAACTGAAAGCCAATTGTATAATAACTATACTATAAGATATTATTATATTACTCACTCAGGCGGCGTGAGCCTACAACAAACGAAAGAGAGAAAATATTATATCCCAGAATCAACTTTTTTTGCTAAAATCGGGAATATTACTTAAATAGAATAGGTTTTAAAAGGAAAAAAATTGATTGCGTTCCGTTTACTCTCCATTGGTCAAATTAAATACCCGAAAATGTTGCATATGTAAAATCAATATCACCGGTCTGAAATAGATTTAACAGTTCATTACCAATATACCTCGTTTGCTTAAGGTGGCAATTACAAGACAACGAACTATAATCACTATTTCTATTCGACTTTATTATGATCTGGCAGTTGTTTGTTTCTTCCTACCCTCAAAAAGCAAGAAGCGGGGAAAGCAGGGCGGGAAACTATAAGACCTGTTTTTTTATAAGGTGGTAAAATTGAAAAGGTTATACAAGCATCATTTCCGCCCACATTCTTCCGCTCTTCTTTTTCTCTTGAGGCAGGGAAATAAAATCCAGTCACAAATCAATATTATCAATTATCCCGACTATAACTAAGATATGAACCAGTCCTGACAACTATTATCAATCAACAAAATATCCTTAATCTCACAACCCAAATTCAGACAGCACCATAAAGACCGGAATAATAAAAAATCTCCAGTCGTTTTTATCCCACCATTCGCAGTTCCGGATGAGATGATTGCCGGCAGAAAATGTATAAAACCATGCCGATATTATTCATCCGGTTAAGAATATGGTGACCTACAAGTAAACGACACCTTCATTTGGTCAGGGGTTGGTCAGAGACGGAGGCCTATATGAAGTAATGAGTATGATACATAGCCGTAAGGATGTTGTAAAAAAACTGACAAAACACTTATTCTTTAAGCATTTGTACCTGATTTGCAGACTTTTTTATAACACCTATGTCTTCCAGTTATGTATTACATTTCACTTACGTTCCATACCCTTGTCTCCGACCAGCCCCGAAGAAAGAAAAAAAGAAACCAAGTATCACCTTAGTTTCTTTTCTTGATTTGATTATAACAGATTGGGGTCTGTCTCTTCCCCGTTCTGATAGCAATAGATGTCCAGATTTTCTGTAACCATCCACTGGTAATTATTAAGTTTGAATCCGTATTTTCCCTCGACGGTTGAAAGGAAAGATTCAAAATCCTCGTAATTCTCTGATTCTCTTAGTTCTTCATCCGTCAGCTTTATGATATTCAAACAGCCGACACAAAAATCCAAAATCAATACATACTTAGGTTCCATAATTTCAACCCTCTTTTAAGTTATACCTTTTCAATAATATACTCACCTGTGATGCTCTGAATTGACATCCCTTGGAAGTTACAAATCCTTCACTATTCAGGATTCTCGCCATTTCAGATAAGCTCCGCTCTTCTTTCACCAGATTTTTCAACAATGCCATCGCCCTCTTGTTGTTAGGGTTGTCAAGAGCTTTCCGGTGATTGGTCTTATTGCTATTTTCTACCGCTTGGTGCAGTCTGTTTAATAAGTTCTCGGATTTACCAAGCTTATATCCTCTTGATTTCTTGGCTTTCAGGGATTGTTTCGTTCTTTGGCTGATCAATCCTGCCTCATACTCTGCTATACTACTGATGATATGTAGTACAAGTTTATTGGCCTCAGGAAAATCACAAAATACGATCTCGACATCACTCTCCAACAATTTACTGGTGAAAGCCACATTCCGACTTAATCTATCCAATTTTGCTACAATCAGGATAGAATTTGTTTTTCTGCATAACTCCAAAGCTTCAGCAAGTTTAGGTCTGTTGGATTTTCTCCCGCTTTCCGTTTCAATATATTCAGCAATCGTTTTTTTATCCTTCAGGTAATTCCGTATTATTTCTCTTTGTGCCTCCACCCCAAGTCCTGAGATTTCCTGTTTCATCGTGGACTGTCGTAGGTAGGCTACATAATTTTTCTGTTTCATAATTAACACTTATTTAACGTTCTTCTCGGTTACTAAACGTCCGTTCAATAACCTTTAAGCTGATTTATAAAAAAGGTTTTCCATGAGATTTCGAGTTCTTATAAAATCTACTCTCCCACAGAAAGCCTGTTATCACATTTCCCGATTTTTCAGAGAACCGCTAATACTTTATAATATAATATGTATCAGAAACCCTCTTCTTATAATCATCGGTTTTCTCTACAAGTTCATCCACCTCAGAAACAAGCATGTCAAAGTAGATGCCCTCTCTCTTATTCCTGATTTCTCCATCTTCACCAATCAGACAGACTTCAAACAGGTTCGCACCTTCATTCAAGACTATCTGAACTTTTCCGGTGTGCTTGAATCCGTTGACCTTGAATTCAAGACCACACTTTATCACTTTCACTGTCTCAATCTCAACTCCCCAGGACATAAGGACCGGGAGATCGGATTTCAGGATTGACCAGATATACCTGGCCAGTTCCAAATCGTAGTTCTTATCTCTTTCCATAATCCAAGGTCTTTTCATTCATATCTTCTTCATCATCATACCAGAACATCCGGTAATCCTCACATATCCTTCTATAATCCTCCAATCCGAAATGTGGGAAATTGGTGGAATACATGTCATAAAGATCTTCGGGAGTTAAAGTCGGGTCATTGTTCAGCATATCATAAACCTCATCCTCAAACTCATAGGGGCTGAAATATGAATCACTTTGTGTATGGGGATAAGTGTCGGTACAGTCCTCTATGATATGTTCTATAAATCTCAGACACTTCATCAGGTCTTTCTTCACTGTAATCTCCTCATCGGTGTGGGCATTGTAATAACCACATGATACGTTGATACAAGACACTTCCAATCCTTTCTCTTTCAAGGCTAGAACATCAGTCATCAATCCGTTCTCCTCCCTGTAACCCCATTTTTCAGGTTCCATCGCTTCCATAAACTTTTCAGAACACAAGTCAGCGTACCCGATACTTGTAATCAGATCCGAATTGCCCTTTCTGTCAGGCTGGATAACGAACCTTACATCATCGAAGAAAGACATCACCGCTTCCGAACTGCCCCCGCATCCTGTTTCCTCCTCCCTGAAAAATACGACTTTAACAGCATCATATTTCTTCAGGCATTCAAGACAGATGAACACTCCGTTCTTGTCATCGGCTCCCAAATTCTCAAACCTTCTGTTCCTTGGCGAATAACCGAATATGATTTCCCTTGTCTCCACAGCCTTGAAATCCTTTGAATGCTTGCAGTGTGAGACCTGGTCGATATGGCTCACTAAGCAAGGGTAAGTTTCTGATTTTCCCTTTGCCACATACAGGTTCCCGAATTCATCCTTTGACACGGATATGTTTCTGGGAAGCTGTCTTATATAGGAACAGAGGAATTTCACCATCTTCTGTTCCTTTCCACTGGGACTGTAGATACTATACAGCCTCTTCAACAAACTGATATTCATGATTTATCTCTTTTTTAAGTTTATAACCATACGGGAGATTGGTACCCGGATTTACTTTATCAAATACATCCTCGCCGAACTCCCATGCTTCCTCATTTTTCAATAACCTGCATAATGTATCCGTATTGATGCTTTTATCCTCATAGATACCTTCAGATTCATTCCAGATATGGATACAGGTTATATCGGTGTAATCCTCATACCATTCATCATCATATTCTGAATAATTCCAGTTCTTCCGCTTGAACTCATCCTCCGCTTTTTCCATACACTCCTTACAGCAATAATATTCCTCTGTCAATTCTGAACACATGACATCATCTATCAAAATATTAGTTTTGCATTCATCACAGCAGGTACAGTCATTTTCATGGTGATATTCCTGTTTTGATTCTATCCATAGAAAATCATCCAGGTTCTCCGAATCCACCCAAATTTCCCTTCCGTTCCGATAGCAACAAATTGTCTCGGAGCAGTGATACTGGTGGTAATCGTCCCATTCTTCATCATCATCCCCGTAAAGGTTCAGGTCTGTTGTGTCCAGATTATATGAGGAGTTGGAGTTTTCGTAGTTATAGGCTTTACCCGAATCATAACTGTACCATTTGAAAGAATCCTGATAGGAAAGTGTGTTTTCCAATTCCAGATCACAGTCTATCTCAAACATCTTGTCAGCCAAAGAATTACCGTCAATATCCACAAATGCGTTAGCTTCATGACAGGATGCACCCACGATTTTATAACCGTCTATGTAATCCCCTTGAATGAGTTTGTCAATCAGTAACCGTTTCAATACATCATCACCTCCTGATGAGTATTGCCTTTCAAGTAACCTCCATTTCTTGCCATCCTGATCCGTAACGTCAGTAAATAGAATGGATCTTGCTACAATCAATCCTGTTTTGTCTGTTATGTAAGCTGCCTTGGCTTTTACTGAATCACGATAGAATGAAGTACGGTCTTTATCCACCATACATGAATCGAAATCACCTTTACAATAATCACTGTCATAGATCTTCTCAAACTCCTTATTCACATGCAATTCCATATCAGGTGATTTCCCATGTGTATAAGTCCACCAGTTTTGAGTGAAAACGTCTCCCGAAATCCAGTTCACTACACTTGGAGAGAGCAGTTTTCCTATCTCTGTCTCAAGGATAAGCCCTCTCATGAATTTTCCGGCTCTCATTTTGAAGACTCGGTTACGTTCAACATTGATATAGCGGACTGAACTTTTATCCAAGTCCTCACACAGGCCTTTGGCTTCGTCAGTCTGATATTTGGAAGAGTGGTATGTCCTGCCTATCAGTTCCACTTCATAAGGCAGCTTTTCATCATTCTCTCCCGAACTCAAAACGGCTTCAACCACTTTTTTCTGTAGGTCAGCCATATCACATATACGCAGCAGGGTATAGTCGTTATGTTCCTTGCAATACTTTAGTAGTACAGGACTTTTCAGGTGGGCCAGCAATATCCTGTTCTTTCTTACCACTGTACCATTATTTCTTTTTTCAAGTCCGAAACAGGTCTTGAATCCTTCGTAACCGTAAAAATTATAGTATAACATAGTCGTTTGATTTTTGAATTGTCAGTAAATAAAAAAGGAGAGATACTTCCTTTTAATCGGAAATATCCCTCCTCGGAATATTAGTCTTGGTATGTTTCAACCTTTTCAGATGAATGGTATCGTCTCTTCCTCCAGAACTCCTGATTCCATTATCTTTCTACATATCTCATGTGAAGCCTTGTTCCTCAGGTCATATCCATAAACCTCGCTTCCCATGATTCTTATCACTTCAACCATACTTCTGAATAAAGTCTGTTGTAGGGTTCTGTGGAATGTAGTGATTGCAACAGCGAATCTCTTGCCATTCCACCCATAATCGTTCAGGGCATGTTCAAGCTCTTTTGCAGCCTTGAATTCCCTGCTGTTTTCCAGTTCGTATTTTTCCATTTCTTTGTTTATTGTTTTTTTTAAGGGTTCAACAAAAAAAGGGAGAAAGACCATGTTTGTTATATTCTGATCTTTCTCCCTTGTGGGTTAATTTATTTTCCGGCTAACTCAAAAACCATCCGTAATTCTCAGTATCTTCACCGTTTAAAGCTTTTTGGATACCCACGGCAAAATCAGTGCAGTTCTGATTCCTCTCCAAGAATTTATCAATATAGGATTGTTTGGCAGCGTCATTGAGTAGCTGCATCAAATCCCAACAAGTGATATTCTCTCTGCCACACAATCCGAAATTTGGATTCTCTATGTAACCTTTCGTAGCCGCATTGACATTGGAATCACCTAAAATCACCTTCGGCAGTTCTCTGAGTTGTGAAGCAGGCAAGGCTTGATATAATCTGAGCCTGCCTATTATCTGACAGAACTGTTCCTGTGAAATCTTTGTTCTTCCCAGGTTTTCAAGAAGTCTCAAATTCTGTTCAGGGTTAAAGTCCTGGAATAATCGTAGTGCTGAACTATAAATATCTGCATCACTCATCACTTCCAGTCGTCCGGTCAAGCCATCATTGGTCAGCATCAGATTTGAACACACACGAACCCTCCATCCTATGAATATCTTGAATTTCTCGGGTGATTTTCGGGCGTATAAGTTTTCCTCGTTCAGGCTTCTTACACCTCCAATACATAAATGGACTTCCTCGCCATTCATCATTCTGCTCATGGAACGGATATGAAAACAGAAAGCCATACGTTGATAATAGATGGTCTCGTCCTCAGGTCTAAGTTCCTCCTTCCTTTTGGTCAATGCTCCCGGAACCCTGCCCAGGATTTTATGTGAAACTCTGATTTCCGTGTTACCAAAGTTCTCTCCGGTAAAATACATTCTTGCAGCATCCTCTACCTGGTGGATAAATTTCTGGTGGCTGATTGTTAGCTGGTTGTCTCCGAAACTAGGGACAATGCAATTACTCTCCAGTTCTTCAAGCGTAATGCCCGAAGTGTTACTCTCAATAAAATTTGGATGCTCTTTCTGTTCCTCTTCCGATACGATTACAGCATCTTCGACACCAATTGCATCCATCATTCTTGTTACCATTCCGATTGTTCTTGGAATGACAGTAAGTTCATTAGTCATTGTTTCCATACTCTTTGTTATTTTTTAGTCGGTTAATAAAATGCGATGAAAAAACAAAAAGCCAAGAGGTGTCATTTCTTTGCTTTTATGAATATACCTCTTAGCTTCTTTATCCCTTTGAGTATTGAAGTTGCTACCTCCAATACGGTTATTATTACGTCTGCTTTCTTGTCATAATCCATTCACAGACGTTCTATCAGTTTTCAGTCGCAGCATCAACGGCCTTGACTTCACTCGTGGCAATCTTCTTTTTTCCGAATTTGCCACTATACTTCTCCGCAAGCTCTATTACTACTGAACCTGCCACGATAATCTCGGCCACATAAGCTGCGACCTTCAATCCTTTAATTAAATTTCCCATGTCTCTTAGTTGTTTTAAATTGTTAGTTATTATTTCTCTTATATACTTTTCTCATATATAAGGCTTTGAGGGGAAATCAAGGAAGGGGGGAGAAGAAAAAAATAGACCAATCTTTCGACTGGTTGTGACAGTTGAACCGTTGTAAACAGCTCCTCGCATTTACTTGGCCTGTCATGCGGCATACATTCTTTCGTGGGGAACTTTATGTCTTGTCCACATACTGGAATTGCTACGCATCATCGAATCTCCATCTTATCCATCGTCTGAAAATAAGCGTGACCCGGTAATTGTTTTTATCATTAATGCTTGAAGCTACGCACCTTATTCTAATGGTGCTGTATTATGCTCCAAGCTATCTTATCATATATAAGGATTTGAAGGCTTTGGAAATGGAGAGATTTTTTGTAAATTTGGTACTCTGAATCTTTTTGTTTACCTTTGTAGTAACCAATATATTAGACCATTATGAATGACAACAATAAGAATCAGATAATCCGTTTTGACTGGGCGATGAAACGTCTGCTCAGGAACAAGGCTAACTTCAGTGTCCTTGAAGGTCTGCTCACTACGTTATTGGGTGAGAAGATTATTATCCAGCGACTCCTAGAGAGTGAAAGCAATCAGGAGGATGAGTATGACAAGTATAACCGTGTCGATATGCTTGCCGAGAACTCCAAGGGTGAACTGGTGCTGATAGAGGTGCAGAACAATAATGAGTATGCCTACTTCCAGCGTATGTTGTTCGGTACTTCCAAACTGGTGACTGAGTATATCAACAGAGGAGAAAGCTATGACAAGGTTCGTAAGGTGTATAGCGTCAATATAGTCTACTTCTCTCTAGGACATGGAACTGATTTTGTTTATCATGGGAAGACGGAATTCAGAGGCATCCACACCAACGATCTCCTAGAACTCACTCCATTCCAGAAGCAGACATTCAAGGTAGATACGGTAAGTCAGCTATATCCCGAATACTATATCCTGAAGGTGAACGGTTTCAATCAGGTAGCGAAAAGTCCCTTGGAAGAATGGATCTATTATCTTAACACCGGAGAAATACCTTCCACTGCCACAGCTCCCGGTCTTGAGGAGGCCCGTGAGAGACTGAAACTGGATAGCATGACCAAGGATGAGCTTGCTGCCTATTACCGCCACTTGGATAATATTGTAATCCTTCGTGATAACATCAATACTGAACGTGAAGAAGGTAGAGCGGAAGGATTACTTAAAGGTCGTGAAGAAGAAAAAAGAGAAAGTGCTCGTAACTTAAAGAATTTAGGAGTTGCTATTGACATTATCTCAAAAGCTACTGGATTGTCTCAAGATGAAATTGAGCGCTTGTAGTATTTGCTATATTTATCTGTTGAAGGGGTAATGTAATGGTATTAATTACATTGCCCTTTTTCGATGTATTAGTGATTTTTTTGAGTGTTCATGTTTTAGTATTTTTGCTTTGGATTATTTGGCTTGTGTTCCCTACCCTTAAATTTTATATATTCTCTCGTTTTTATGTAAGAATGATATTTTTATAGTGGCTATATATACATACTTTTTTATCAGTATTCTAAATTGAAACAAGATGAATTATGATTATTAGAAAATAAAATGGGGCTTAAAAGGTGTTTTTTTTGTGTTCCTTCTGTGTTCCCGTAGACCCTAAACAAAAAAGACCGCCAAGAGTGGAAGCCTCTCAACAGTCTCAATTTCAGTGATTTATTTTGTAGCGGGACCCGGGATTGAACCGGGGACCTCATGATTATGAATCATGCGCTCTAACCAGCTGAGCTATCCCGCCATCGTTTCTCGATTGCGGGTGCAAAGATATAGCTTTTCTTGAAATCTCCAAAACTTTTGCGAATTTTTCTGTGCTTTTCTTCTCTCCTCCTGGTTCTGATGCGATGTTTTACTTCTTTTCTCTCTTCTTATTTGTCAGATTAATAGTAGATTAATGTATTTGTTGACCTTTTTGTATTAATTTTGCAGAATAATATGTTTGATGAACTATGAATAAAAAAGGCAGGACTGCGGAATCTGGTAGATTAATATGCTTGTGGATAGGAGCTTTCATCTGTACTATGGTTACAGGGGTGTATGTTTATATCTTCTATACTAGCTATAAAGAACAGATACCGGAATGGAATGCATTGGCGAAAGAAACATTCGTAGAGGCGCTGAATCTGGAGGTGCAGAAACGAGGGGACATTGTTGTGCCATTTGTGGCTGTTGATTATCCTGAAGTGAAAACATTGGAAACCCCATTCAAAAGTCCTGTGACTTTGGCGAGCAAGTATGGAACGCATAGCTATGAAATACCGCGTGTGAAATTTGATAATAGTCTTATTAAAGATACCGAAAAGAGGATGTTGCTCAGCTATGTACTTGAGAAATATCCTCTGGATGCGGATGCGTTGAATCTATTTTGGGATAGTCTGTTGGTCGAGAAATCTGTAGCGGCTAATACCGGTATTCGTCTTTCAACTACTGATTTATTGAAGAAGACTTCCACCGTTTACTCTTCCGATAGCATAAAGGTGCTACAGGGAGATAGCCTGTTGTCTCGCTATATAGGATTTCGTTGTGAAGTGGGGGTAACGGGGTTTGTTTCTTATGACTGGTGGCGGGTGTTAAAAGTATGGCCGCCTATAACGACATTACTTTTGCTTTGGTTTTGTTTTTTCCTTCTTCTTTTATATTATAAACAGGTTTCTTCCTTCTTGCGGCAAAAACTGGTGAGAAAGGAAACGGTCGTCTGTATTCAAGAGAAAAAGATAATTGTTGAAAGGAAAATGCATTTGGAGGAAGAAGCCGGGCAAACCGGATTATATGAACTGGCTGACGGGACTATTCTGGATTCAGAAAAAGGCATCCTGACGAATGGAGAAAAGACGAGGCAACTTCGGCCTCAAGTAATTGTCTTGTTGAAGCTCTTTTTACGGACTGAAAATTATCGACTGACTGCAGAAGAAATAGATAAGGAACTGTGGCAGGGGAAAGGAAAGCCTAACCAACTCTATGGTGTTATTCATCATTTGCGTGAATCACTGAAAGGTATCTCTTCTCTTGTTGTGGAATATAGAGATGAACATTATTGTTTGAAAATGCCCCATTCCATCGAGAAAAACACAGAAAAAGGATAAAAGAACAGACTTACCGATACTTACCAAAAGGTCTTTAAGTAAAGTTGGTAAGTCGTTGTAAGGCAAAATAGTTGGCATGATAGAAAATTCCGTCTACCTTTATGGACAAATATGAGGCAACTTTGTTTGTATGCTTCATACGGATATCTAATATAAATGTAGTGGAATATGAAAAACAAAATCAAAATTGCTGTAATCAGCTTGTGCGCAGTTAGCTCAATAACTGTTTTTTGTAGTCAGAAATCTTCCGGTAAACAAATGGATGATTTGCTATTGAAGAACGTAGAAGCTTTAGCTTGGGGTGAAGGAGGGTATTCTCACTGTTTGGGTTTAGGTGATGTCGATTGCCCTTTTTCTAAAACAAAAGTTGAATATGTAATGAGTGGTTACAGCCTTGAAGACCTCTATTAATATATTATTAGTGTTTCTTTTCATGGCTTGTACTTCCGTGCCTGATGAGAGAATGACGCCCTATGTTGATTTTCCTGAAACAAGAGAATTGACAGCCCGGACTTTGTCATTGGATTCAGCTTTGTTTCGTTATCCTTATAGGGTACGTGTACAGGACGACAAGGCTGTAGTGCTTGATTTGCATGGAACGGAATATTTCTTCCATGCCTTTCACTATCCCGGCTTTCATTATTTGTCCTCTTTCGGCAAGCGAGGCGATGCTCCCGAAGAGATGCTTTCAGCCGAAAATCTTCGATGGAATGGGAACTTTTTGTGGACACTTGATTCCAATAAGTCTGAATTAACCCGGTTAGGTTTTGCTTCATCCGGTGACTCATTGCTTCGTCTGGAGACAGTGAGTCTGGATGAAGAACTGCTTCGGGCACTGGACTTTGCGCAATATGATGATTCCACCTTCATCATTCCCGATTATTCCGGTGACGGTCGCTTCTGTTTGGTAAGTCGGCAGGGTAGGTTACTTCGTAAAATAGGGACTATTCCCACTACCAATGAGGATGCTTTGAAGAATGCCCGTCCTGCTTTAGCGCAGGCATGGCGAAGTTTCATTGATTACAATCCCCGTAATGGAGTGCTGGCAGCAGTTTCTCAATTGGGTGAAGTTCTTGAAATTTATAATCTGAAAGATAGTACGCATATTGTACGTATTGGTCCTAATGGTGAACCGGAGTTTCAGATATCCCAAGGTTATGGTATACCGACCGGCATTATGGGGTTCAGTGATATACAAGTGACAGATAGTGCTATTTATGTTGTCTTTCAAGGACGTGCATTTAAGGATATTATGCAGAAAGCGAAGCAAAGTATTAATTTACCGGATGGTGGACAATATATTTATGTATTCAGTTTGGAGGGTAAACCGCTTCGGAAGTACGTATTGGATCACTATATTCACGGGATTTCAGTAGACGAGCAGAAGGGCATTATAATAGCTGCGGATGTGAATAAGGATGAACCGATAATAGAATACTGTATAAACGGTATGTAGAGTGATAGTTAAATTATTAAAAGGAGCAGACGGCAAACGACTTGTTGCTGCAATAGAATACCGAATGCTCCATAACCCCTAAAAAATAGAAGCCTGGCAAAGATATGAATTTTTAAGCAAAAACGGAAACTGATTTCTGCTGTTACGATAGTGCAGTGTGAAATATGCTCTAATGAGATATTTATATCTTAATTATCGACTGCACATAATTGTGCTTGATATAGTTAGTTGAATATATTATTGCTATAAACAATATAAAAATGGAAAAGTTTTTGAAAATTGCTTTTATTGCAGCGTTTGCAGCAATTGCAGGTTATAATGTTTATTCAGTTCAAGGAGAAAAAACTATTTCTGATTTGGCTTTGAATGATGTGGATGCATTGGCTCGTGGTGAAATTGTAGATTATAGTGGCTTTAGACTGCAGACTGAAGGGAGCTGTAAAGTGTGTAGAAGAGATAACACTAGTACATGTAATGTGCATAGTCAAGTACCTTGCTAAAATTACATAAATAGTGAAGTCTTCCTCTTCAGAGAGGAGGACTTCACTTAAAAAATAAATGCTATGAAGACTTTATTTTTTGTTTTATTCACTATATTGATTTGTGCTTGTTCTAACGAAAGAAAGAGTGAAGTTCTCAAGGTACAGAAAATTGATTTATCGGAGATGTCGTTTAATTCATCCTTGAAACTATCAAGTTTTGCTGAATCTATTGAAATTATACCTTTGGAAACAACTTCGCAGAGTTTGATAGGCGAGATTAGAAAGATCTATTATAGAAATGGGCGTTATTATATGCTAGTGACGAATGGGCTGGCAAATGCTCGAGCATTAGTGTTTACTGAACAGGGAAAATTTCTTTATGAATTAGATCGTCTTGGTCAAGGTAAGGGAGAGTACATCGAAATGGGTACATTTGTACTTATGCCCAATGCCGATGTGAAGGTTCTGGGTTGGAATAAAACCGTTACTTATGATTCAATTGGTAACTATCTATATGAATCTCCTATGCCATATTATGCTCATGATGCTGTAGCGTTTTCAGATGGAGCCTATGTGTTGAGGCATACTAATTTGGGTGGATTACCAAACAAGGGCTTATATGCCTTTACAGAAAAAGATGAAGAACTCACTTCGTTCTTAGAGATTTCTCCTGTTGAAAAGACAAAATTGAGTCATTTCCTTAACTGGAATGCTTTCTCAACTCATGATGGGAAATCTTATTTTACATATTCTCATGCTGATACTATTTATTCCTTGAATGTGGATAAGGCTACTCCTGCCTTTTATTTTGATTTTGGGAAATATAAAGTGGATTATAGCGAAGTAGAACCTACTGATGATATGATAGCCATAGATAAGAAGATTACAAATAAAGAATACGTAACACTTTGGAGTTTCCAATTTTATTCCGATATGTTGATGCTTGGCCTGGGTCTGGGACTTGACAATAAGACGAGCTTATGTTTTTATTCATTGAAAACAGGCCGGTTCGTAAACGGAATTAGGATTGTGGATGACATGTATTTCAAAAATAATATTCTTAAGTTGAAATATACTAATCTTCCTCATATTGTAATTGATGGTTATTTATATGCACCGATAAGTCCTACTGTCCTTATTGGTGGATATAATAATAGTAAGCATAATATGTCTTCGAAAGAATGGAATGAATTTAGAAATAAACATGCTAATTTAGTAGATTTATGTGAGAATATGTCGGAAGAAGATAACCCTGTTTTATTACGAATAAAATTAAAAAAAATAGAGTAATGAAATGGTATTGGCTTTTAATATTATTTCTATTCTTGGCTTTATTTCAACTTCTTCAAATTGCAGACTTGAATAGAAGTGTGAAAGATTTGTCAGCATCCAAACAACTGATTTATCAGCAGAAAAAAATGTTGGAACGAGAAATGGAGGATAATGAAAAGATAACTAAAATGCAGCATTGGTTTGAAGGTGTACAGATTGATGATATGCTTTTAACTAATTTTTATAGTAAAGATACTGTATCTCTGAGTTCTTTGTTAACAATAGATAAATCTTTGTTTTTATTTATTTCTGAGAAGAGCTGTACTACGTGCTATTTGCCGTATTTGAAAAAAATGAATTCCTTAGCTAAAAAACGTGGTTTTGATAGAGTGTTTTTGTTGGCTGATTATGAAAATCGAGTAGGCCTGAAATCATTATTGTTTGAGCATGATATTCGTATGAAAGTTTATACTATTGTTAAAACTGATAGATTGTTTGAGCACAATATAGAACCCATTTCATTCTTGCTAACTTTAAATAGGTATATTGATAATGTGTTTATACCTCATAAAACTAATTTCTCTCTAGTAGAAAGTTATCTGAATATAGTAGAAGAACGCTTCTTTAATGACTGATTTTATGTATAGGTTATTTTCTGTGTTGTGTATTCTTGGTGTGATGTTTTTGCTTGTTTCTTGTAATACAAGAGAGCGGAATCAAGTGCAATTAGTGAGGGCTTGGCAGGGAAAAGAAATTGTTTATCCCGATGACTTCGTTTATACAGTTTATGGAGAAGATACAATTAAAACTCCTGAAAAGTCTCAGTTTCAGATAATTTCATATGTGGACTCTATTGGATGTATGAGTTGTAAGTTGAAATTGGGGCTATGGAAATCTTTTATTGAAGAGTTGAATGCTTATTATAATGTCTCTATCCTTTTGGTTTTTCAAACAGAAATGTCAGAAGAAACAAAATATATATTGAAGAGATATAACTTTAACTATCCGGTTGTGTTTAATAAGGGAGACTCTTTTATTGCTTTAAATAATTTACCTGCTGATGATGATTTTCGAACATTTTTATTGGATAAGGACAATAAAGTTCTTGCTATTGGCAATCCTATCCATAATCCTAAAGTGAAAGAACTGTATTTGAAGATTATTCAAGGAGAGGAAGTGGGACAGAAAGATGAAAGTAAAGCGATAAGAACGAAAGTGGATATAGACAAAACCTCCGTTTCGTTGGGTGGCTTTGACTGGGAAAAGGAACAAAAAATGACTTTTGTTTTAAAGAATACAGGCAATAAACCGTTAGTTGCTGAATACGTCAATACTTCCTGCGGCTGTACTTCGGTAGATTATTCCAAAGAGCCTGTGCAGCCGGGAAAAGAGATGGTATTGAATGTAACCTATAAAGCCGAGCATCCTGAATATTTTGATAAGACAATTACCGTATATTGTAATGTGGAAACTTCTCCGATAGTTTTGAGAATAACGGGAAATGCAGAACAGCAATAATTCTCATACAAAAAGAGGCTTAGGTTGGTATATTGATAAGATTCTTAACCTATTCTTAATGCTTTTTGGAGCAGCATTGATCTGGATATTTCTTCAAGTGACATGTATTGCCACATTCAAAATTCCCAGTGACTCTATGGAGCCGTCTTTGCTTGCAGGAGATAACATCTTGGTGAATAAGGGAGTGATGGGAGGACGTTTGTTCAATGTATGGGATGCTTTGGAAGGAAAGGATGTACATATATCTCGTTTGCCGGGATTAGGGAAGATAAAAAGGAATGATGTAATAGTCTTTAATTTCCCCTATTCTAAACAGCGCTGGGATAGTGTTGCCTTTGATGTGATGAAGTATTATGTAAAGCGTTGTGTTGCATTGCCGGGAGATACATTTGAAATAAAGGATGCACGATATAAGGTGCGAGGAAAGGATACGTCTTTGGGTGATGTGGAAATGCAAGAAACGTTGATGGGTTTAGTGAAGAGAGGGAAGGCGGAAGAGCAGGGAATTGTAATGAGGGGGTATCCTTATAATTCGGCATTTACTTGGGATATAGTGAACTTTGGACCTCTTTATATTCCGGCTAAAGGGGATAACCTGAAGATGGATTCTATGCATGTTATTCTATATAAGAACATAATAGAATGGGAACAAAAAAAGAAATTGTTTGTACGTGGAGATACTGTTTTACTGAATGATAGTGTGATACAGACCTACAGCTTTATAGAAAATTATTATTTTGTAGCGGGGGATAAGGTCATGAACTCTCAGGATTCCCGTTATTGGGGATTATTGCCTGAACCTTTTATTGTGGGAAAAGCCGTCAGGATATGGAAGTCGGTAGATAATAGTACAGATAGAATAAGGTGGAACCGGATATTTAAAAAGATAGAGTGATAAGGCTATGGATACATAGAGTAAAAGATGTGATGACAGTGTCGCTGCTATTTGCTGCCGTCTGCTCTTTGTTGGGGGTGGTTGGGGTGACTACGCTTGAACTTCCTGTAGGGGAAAATGTAGGGCAATGGATCTGGCTTGGTAAATCTACTCTGTTTTCAGCTGCCTGTATCATTATAACCTGCCTGTTACAACTAGTGAAGAGAGATTCCTTGAAAAAAGTGATGTGTTTCTTTCATTTTTCTGTCTATGTTTCATGGAGTTTGGTGCTTTGGGGGAGTGTCGAAGCTGTTTGGGGGTTGCGGCAATTGTATGGCTTTTCCGCTTCAGGTCACTCCCGCTATGCACTAACAGGGTCTTTCTTCAATCCGGGACCGTATGCAGGGTATTTGGCAATGGTGCTGCCTGTCTGCTTGCACTTGTATCTGCGTGCTCGTAAGGAACGCTTTGTTCGCTATAAAATAGAGAAAGTGGTAGTTGCAGTAGCGGGTATCTTGATTCTTTGTGTGTTGCCCGCTACAATGAGCCGTTCTGCCTGGGTGGCTGCGGCGGTTGGTTGCGGTTGGGTAGCATATATGCATCGCGATAAAAGTAAATGGAATGTGTTGTGGAAGAGGTACAAGAGGCGATTTATCTTATGGGGGGTAAGTGCACTTTTTATCTTGATGTTGGGAGGTGCCGGAGCGTTTCTTTTGAAACCTGATTCTGCATTGGGGCGTCTGTTTCTATGGAAAATAACCTGTCGGGCTGTTGTCAGCTATCCGTCAGGTTGTGACAAGGGATTCGCATTTGCTTATGGTGAGGCGCAGGAGGATTATTTTGCTCAAGGCAACTATGCCGAATGGGAAGAGCGTGTGGCCGGTAGTCCGGAATATGTGTTCAATGAATATTTGTCGCTGGCTTTGGCGGAAGGAGTTGCTGTCTGTCTAATAGTATTAATTGTTATTGGGACATGTTTATGGATAGGAGCGAAGCGTGGGCGCTATGGCATCTGCGGTGCAATTTTGTCTTTGCTTATCTTTTCCTTTTCTTCCTATCCTATGTGTTTTCCGGCTTTTGTGGTAGCAGGGGTATTCCTGCTTCTTGCTTGCGGGATAGGGGACGTTATCGGTAAGCCTCTTGTCTTGTGTGTCTGTCTCGTCCTGTGGGCAGGTGACAGTATGGAGAAGTGGCGGCAGGAAGAGGATGCCTGTCGGAAGTGGGTGTATGCCAAGATGTTTTATAGTTCGAGAGCTTATAAAGTTGCCAATAAATCTTATGGAGAACTGTATCCGGCATTGAAGGAGAAAGGGGTATTTCTGTTTGAGTACGGTCATAGCCTGCATAAGTCGGGCTTTTATAATGAGTCCAATAAGTATTTGAAAGAGGCTTGCTTGTACTCTACCGATCCAATGGTTCTGAATATCATAGGTAAGAACTATCAGGAACTGCATCGTTATGAACAGGCGGAAGCTTTTTTCTTACGGTCGGTTCATCGCTTGCCGGGCAGGATTTATCCCTATTATTTATTAGCAAATCTCTATGCTGAACCGGAGTTTTATCGGCCCGATAAATTGAAAGAGGTTGCTAATGTTGTGCTGACTAAAGAGCCTAAGGTGCATTCGACGGCAATCGAAGAGATGCGTAAGGAAATAAAGAAAATAGTAAATAAACTGGAGTGATTTATATGAGGTGTATTTATATATTTGTATGCGTGTGTGCTCTGACTTTTTTATCTGCTTGCATTGAACAACAAGATAGCCGTTTAGAAAGTGCATTGAATATGGCAGGTGCTAACAAAGGAGAACTATTGAAGGTGTTAAATCGTTATCGGGAAAGTGATAATCAAAAATACCATGCTGCATGTTTTCTTATAAAGAACATGCCCTATTATGGTTTCTATGAAGGGAAAGAATTGCAGAAATATCTTCGTTATTTTGAGGCTCATTCCACTAATATAAAAGGGGCTCAATTTATTGTAGATTCACTAAAAAAGGCGGATGGAGAGTTTTCAATAGATATGTTTACCCGTAAAAAGGATATTGAGGTAGTAGACTCCGCTTTCTTAGTTGAACATATAGAATGGGCATTCAAGGTTTGGAAAGAACAGCCATGGGGAGAAAATGTGAATTTTGATGATTTCTGTGAGTATATATTGCCCTATAGGGTTGGGGATGAGCCTCTTTCGTTATGGCGTAAGGAGTTGTATGATAAATATAATCCTCTGCTCGATAAATTCCGCAAATCAGCTGATAGCAATGATATAACAAAAGCGGCTCAGATTTTAATGGATACTTTAAGACAGGGGAAGTATCGTTATACAAGTCTTTTCCCTAAAGGACCTCATATAGGTCCGGTAGCATTGAAATGGAAAACAGGAAGTTGTCGTGAATTTGCTGATGCAATGATATATGTGATGCGTGCTCTTGGCGTTCCATGTGGTATGGATAGGGTAATACAGCGTGGCGATACTAATGCTTCGCATTTTTGGAATTTTATATTGGATAAGGACCGTAATACATATATGGCGGAATTTCCTTATCAAGAAAATTGGAAGAAGGCATCGGAGTATGATATAACCAAAGGAAAAGTATATCGCGTGACTTATAGCCTGAATGAGGAATTGACAAAAGAATTGAAAGATGTGCCGTCTGTTCATCCTATTTTCAGATATCCTTTTTTCATGATGTAACGGCTACTTATCTGGGACAACAGAATGGACAAATAGTTATTCCTCAAAAAGAACTGTATGATTGCCCTCGTACTGGTGAATTGGTATACTTGTGTTTTGCAAACAAACAAGAATGGGTTCCTGTCGCTTGTACTTTTTTTGACGGGAAGGCTGTTTGTTTTGATAATGTGGAAGGAGGGATAGTGGCTATTCTGGCAACATACAATGAGAAGGGGCTTCAAACATTGTCCAATCCTTTTACGCTAAACCATGATACGGGGGAGATTCATTATCTTAATCCATTGCAAGAATCCCATATAATTAGTGTTTATAAGAAGTTCTATTTTGCAGTTAAGAATTATTTTAATACTCGTATGATTGGTGGAGTAATAGAGGGCAGCAATCAGAAGGACTTTCAGAATGTGGATACGCTATTGTTAATAAAAGAGGCTCCCTATCGGCTGTATACTGTCGCTTATCTGGAACCGGATAGGGCATATAGGTATGTTCGCTATCGTGGTGGAAAAGGTAGTTATTGTAATATAGCAGAACTTTCTTTCTATGAAAACAGTTTGGATACATTACCGATGAAGGGGAAAATCATAGGTACTCCGGGATGTTACGGAGACGATGGCAGACGTGAATATACAAATGTCTTTGATGGTAATCCGGATACATCTTTTGATTATAAATTTCCGGATACCGGCTGGGCGGGTTTAGATTTAGGGAAATCTTATCGGGTAAGTAAGGCAATATATACTCCCCGAAATGATGTGAGTTTTATTTATAAGGATAATATTTACGAACTATTTTACTGGGATAAAGGGAACTGGAATTCTCTTGGCAGACAAACAGCTGTTGCTGATTCGTTAGTATATACTGTACCTCGGAATGCTTTGTTATATCTAAAGAATCATACAACAGGCAATGACGAAAGAATTTTTGAGTATGAGGGTCGAAGACAAATATTTTGGTGATATTAACGTCGATAAAAGTTCCTCCAGAGAGATTATGGATACTTATAAGGATAATTGGAGTGCTTGCTTATTATATCGTAATAAACAATTGACAAGGCAACTGGAAGACTATCAGAAAGTTACAGCATTAGTTGGATGCTCTTCTTCTCTTATGGTTGCAATGGGACAGTTATTGTGTCTGCATCAAAAACCGGCTTATGGAATTGTCAGGGATGAGGCAGAGTGGCATAGTTTGTTTATTGTCATTGATTTGCTTTATGGAGGGTGTTTGTTAGAAACTTTGGCATCATTCTGCTTGAGTGCTCAAGAACTGAGATTGTGCTATCTGATACGTGCCCGATTGACTAATAAGAGTATTGCCCTCCTCTTTAATATTACGCCCAGGTCTGTGTTGAAGTCAAAACAGCGTATCAAGTCAAAACTATCTTTATCAGGTTCAGATAGTTTTGACAGATATATACAACAATGCTAACTTATTCGAAATAGATGATTTATATAGAGAATGAAGAACAGCGGTTTGTAGGATGCGAATAAAAAAGTCGTATTCTTTTTTGTAATTAGAAAAAAGTCTCTATCTTGGCACCGCAATAAAAAGCAAATATGAACTATGGAAAGACAGAAAATTCATCGGGAATACCTCTTGAATGCAACTTCTAAAAGCATTCTTTGGTCCGCGATAAGTACCCCCACCGGTTTGGAGGGCTGGTTTGCAGACAGGGTGCAGTCGGACGATAAAGTTGTCACTTTCTTCTGGGGAAAGACAGAACATCGTGATGCAGAGATTATAGCTGTGCGGGCTTTCTCTTTTATTCGTTTCCGTTGGTTGGATGATGAATATGAACGGGAATACTTTGAATTAAAGATGACAAACAACGAACTGACTAATGATTTCGTATTGGAAGTAACAGACTTCACTGCTGCGGATGAAGCGAACGATTTACGCGAATTATGGGACTCTCAGGTAGAGACTCTACGGAGAACGTGCGGTTTTTAGTTAACTTTGATATAAAAATTTTCCACACTCCCTTTTTTATGCTAATTTTGTGTCTTCATTGCATGAAACGAGTAAAATGCTGCGCATAAAAAAGTTAGATATATTTATATTAAAGAGCTTCTGTACGCTCTTTATGGGCACTTTCTTCATTTGCCTTTTCATCTTCATGATGCAGTTCCTATGGAAGTACGTTGATGAGATGGTGGGAAAAGGATTGGAAATGAGTGTCCTTGCACAATTTTTCTTTTATTCTGCCCTGACATTGGTGCCGGCGTCGTTGCCATTGGCTATCTTGTTGGCAGCACTTATCACTTTTGGTAATTTTGGAGAACGTTTTGAGCTACTTGCCATGAAAGCGGCAGGTATCTCACTACTTAAGATTATGCGCCCATTGATTGTGTTTATCATTTTTATATGTGGCGTTTCTTTTTATTTCCAAAATGTGATAGGCCCGAAAGCACAGACCAAGTTGTGGACGTTATTAATCTCCATGAAGCAGAAATCCCCGGAATTGGATATACCGGAGGGAGTGTTTTATGATGAGATAGATGGATATAACCTATATGTGAAGCACAAGAACCGTAAGACGGGTATGCTTTATGATGTATTGATCTATAATTTTGAGAAAGGTTTCGAAAATGCTCAGATTATTAAATCCGATTCCGGTCGCCTGGAAATGACGGCAGATAAGCAGCACTTATATCTGCATCTTTATAATGGAGAGCAATTTGAGAACCTGAAGTCTCAGAATATGAATCAGAAGAATGTACCTTACCGGCGGGAAGCATTCCGGGAGAAACATGCTATCATTGAGTTCAACTCGGATTTTAATATGGTGGATGCCGGTATCATGAGTAGTCAGTCCAACAGTAAGGATATGGCGATGTTGCAAGCGGGTATCGATTCTATGACAGTGCAGAATGACAGTGTAGGACGTGCTTATTTCAAGGAAGCCATGAATGGTACCTATAAGATCACGGCAGACCTGAAAAAAGCAGATACTTTGAAAATAGAGCAGGCGCATTTGGGAGAATACAATGTAGACAGTCTTTTCAATGTAGCCACCTTATCACAGAAACAGAAGATTATCTCTACTGCAGTGAATCGTGCGGAAAGTGCGGGAAGCGATTGGAGTTTTAAGAGCTTTAACATTACGCAGACAGATACCAGTCTTCGACGCCACATGACGTCCTGGCACGAGAAGTTGACGCTTTCGGTGGCATGTCTTATATTCTTTTTTATCGGTGCCCCGTTGGGTGGAATTATCCGTAAGGGTGGTTTGGGAATGCCGGTTGTGGTGTCCGTGCTTATCTTTATTATCTATTATATTATTAATAATACGGGCTATAAGATGGCGCGTGACGGTCAGTGGATTGTATGGATGGGTATGTGGACAAGTACGGCTATCCTGGCTCCGTTGGGCGCGTTCCTTACTTATAAGTCTAATAATGACTCTGTGGTACTGAATGCCGATGCTTATATTAACTGGTTCAAGAAGATTGTAGGTATCCGTAGTGTACGTCATCTGTTCCGTAAGGAAGTAATTATACACGATCCTGATTATACTCATCTGCCGGCTGATTTGCAGGCATTGTCTGCTGATTGTCGTGCATACGCTGAGAGAAAAGCTTTGAAGCGTGCTCCTAATTATTTTAAATTATGGATGACAGATTCCAATGATGAGGAGATAGAAAACATAAATGATCGTCTGGAGAAATTGGTGGACGAAATGTCCAACACCAAATCTGTTCATTTGTTGAATGCGCTGAATAATTATCCTATTATTTCTGTTCATGCCCATTTGCGCCCTTTCCGTAATTATTGGCTGAATATGGTTTGCGGCTTGGTAGTACCTGTAGGATTATTTTTCTACTTCCGCATCTGGGCATTCCGTATCCGGTTGAATAAAGATATGGAGCGGATTATAAAAACCAATGAAGATGTTCAAAAGATAATAGAAACTAATCTGAAATAACCTAAATAAATAAAGGAGAAAACAGAATGGAAAAAGTGAAATTAGATACAATAGAAGAGGCTATTGAAGACTTCAAAGCTGGTAATTTTGTGATTGTAGTGGATGATGAAGACCGTGAAAATGAGGGTGACTTGATTATCGCTGCGGAAAAGATAACCCCTGAAAAGGTGAACTTCATGCTGAAACATGCGCGAGGAGTACTTTGTGCACCGATTACTGTATCCCGTTGTAAAGAGCTGGATTTACCTCATCAGGTAAGTGACAACACTTCTGTACTGGGCACACCTTTCACGGTGACTATCGATAAACTGGAAGGCTGTACTACCGGAGTTTCTGCTGCTGACCGTGCGGCTACCATACGGGCATTGGCTGACCCGGCTTCTACACCTGCAACGTTCGGACGTCCGGGACATATCAATCCGTTGTATGCTCAGGAGAAAGGTGTTTTGCGTCGTGCCGGACATACGGAAGCTACGATTGACATGGCTCGTATGGCAGGTTTGTATCCTGCAGGTGCCCTCATGGAAATCATGACTGAGGACGGTGGCATGGCGCGTCTGCCTGAGTTGAGAAAGATGGCTGATGAATTTAATCTGAAGCTGATTTCTATTCGTGATATGATTGCCTATCGCCTGAAACAAGAATCCATTGTGGAAGAAGGCGTAGAAGTAGATATGCCCACTGAACATGGACATTTCCGTTTGATCCCGTTCCGTCAGAAATCCAATGGCTTGGAACATGTGGCTTTGTTTAGAGGTACATGGGATCAGGATGAACCGATTCTGGTGCGTGTACACTCGTCTTGTGCTACAGGAGATATCTTTGGCTCTAAGCGTTGTGATTGCGGTGAGCAACTGCACAAAGCTATGGAAATGATTGATAAAGCCGGTAAGGGAGTGGTTGTTTATCTGAACCAGGAAGGTCGTGGTATCGGTCTGATGGAAAAGATGAAAGCCTATAAATTGCAGGAAGACGGTCTGGATACGGTAGATGCCAATATTTGCCTGGGACATTTGGCTGATGAACGCGACTATGGTGTAGGTGCTCAGATTCTGCGTGAACTGGGAGTACACAAAATGAGACTGATGACGAATAATCCGGTGAAACGTGTCGGGTTGGAGGCTTACGGTCTGGAAATTATAGAGATTGTTCCTATCGAGACAACTCCGAATCCATACAATGAACGTTATCTGCGTACTAAGAAAGAACGCATGGGTCACACGTTACATTTTAATAAGTAATTTGCTGTTTTGTTTTCTAATATCAAAGAAAATAGCTTAATTTGCAGCCAAATTTATGCAACAACCATAAAATAGATAGAAAAATGAATCAATTATCAGATCGTTTGAACAGTTTGTCGCCGTCGGCGACGCTGGCTATGTCGCAAAAGAGCGCTGAGTTGAAAGCACAAGGCGTTGACGTAATTAACCTGAGTGTGGGGGAGCCTGACTTTAATACTCCTGATCACATCAAAGAGGCTGCGAAAAAAGCGATAGACGACAACTTCTCTCGCTATTCTCCTGTTCCGGGATACCCGGCTTTGCGCAATGCAATCGTGGAGAAACTGAAAAAGGAAAACGGTCTGGAATATACAGCCGCACAAATCTCATGTGCAAACGGTGCCAAGCAATCGGTTTGCAATGCTGTATTGGTATTGGTGAATCCGGGTGATGAAGTTATTGTGCCTGCTCCATATTGGGTAAGTTATCCGGAAATGGTGAAACTGGCTGAAGGTACTCCGGTTATTGTTACTGCCGGTATCGAACAGGATTTCAAGATTACTCCCGCACAGTTGGAAGCTGCTATCACTCCGAAGACTAAGGCTCTGATTCTTTGTTCTCCTTCTAACCCGACCGGTTCGGTTTATACTCAGGAAGAGTTGAAAGGCTTGGCTGACGTACTGGCAAAATATCCTCAGGTAATCGTAATTGCTGATGAGATTTATGAGCATATCAACTATATCGGCAAGCACCAGAGTATTGCCCAATTCCCTGAAATGAAAGATCGTACGGTAATCGTGAATGGTGTTTCTAAGGCGTATGCTATGACAGGCTGGCGTATTGGTTTTATTGCCGGACCGGAATGGCTTGTAAAAGCCTGCAACAAGTTGCAAGGTCAATATACTTCAGGTCCTTGCTCTGTATCTCAGAAGGCTGCTGAAGCTGCATATACAGGAACACAGGCTCCAGTAGAAGAAATGCGTAAAGCTTTTGAGCGTCGTCGTGATTTGATTGTGAAGTTGGCGAAGGAAGTTCCGGGATTCGAAGTGAATGTACCGCAGGGTGCTTTCTATCTGTTCCCGAAATGTGATTCTTTCTTTGGTAAGTCTGTTGGCGACCGTAAGATTGGCGACTCGGATGATTTGGCAATGTATCTGTTGGAGGTTGCCCACGTTGCATGTGTGGGTGGTGCTTCATTCGGTGCACCTGAGTGTATCCGCATGAGCTATGCAACCAGTGATGAGAATATTGTAGAAGCTATCCGTCGTATCAAGGCAGCATTGGCTGAACTGAAATAAGAGAAAGTATATAAATGAGAAAGCCCGGCTTCAGTTATGGAACCGGGCTTTTCTTTGTCTTTGAGTGTTGTTATTATTCTGCCGGGTGAATTGCTTCAGACGGACAAACATCAGCACAGGTACCACAATCTGTGCAAGTTTCAGGGTCGATAGAGTAGATATCACCTTCAGAGATAGCTCCTACCGGACATTCGTCAATACAAGTACCACAAGCAACACAACTGTCATTAATTACGTAAGCCATTTTCTTCAAATTTTAAATTATTAGTACTAATTAGTTCGGCAAAAATAGCGGTTTTCTTGATTAGTTGTTACCAATCATGTTTAAATTCCCTTAATTTGTACCTTGTCTAAATAATAAAGAAGAGAAAATGGGTGTACATGTGCAATAAAATGTCACTTTCACCGTTTTAGGGTTGTGAAGCGCATTTGTCTGATAATCCTTACTTTACTCCTTGCTTTCGGTGCTTCGGCACAGAAGCGGAAGGTGCAAAATCGCCCGTATATCGACCAGCGAAAGTGGCACTATGGCTTTTTAGCAGGCATTCATGTGCAAGACTATAAATTGGTGAATACGGGCTATGTGACGGAAGATGGCCAGACTTGGTTTGCAGATGTTCCTGAGTATTCTCCCGGATTTACGGTGGGGGTATTGGGCGAACTGTATCTGAATACTTTCCTTTCCCTACGTTTTATTCCAACACTGCATTTTGGAGATAAGAAAGTCGTGTTCCGCGAACAAGCCAGCGGTGAAGAGTATTCCCAATCCATGAAGTCTGCCTACCTTTCGGTTTCGATAGATTTAAAATTTGCTGCTGAGCGTTTCAATAACTACCGGCCCTATGTGGTGGCAGGTATTGCTCCTACTTACGACTTCAGTGTGAAGAAACAGGGAGCCTTATTGGTAAAGCCTTTTGATTGCTATGTGGAAGTGGGTCTGGGATGCGATTTTTACTTACCCTATTTCAAGTTAATACCCGAGCTGAAATTTTGTTTCGGTCTGGCAAATCTGATTAAGAAAGAACGTAAGGACCTTACAGATCAATCGTTATTGAAGTTTACACAATCTGTTGATAAAATCACTTCACGTATGATAGTGCTCACTTTCTACTTTGAGTAGGCGCTATTCCTTATAGGAAATGGTAAATGTAATAGGGGTGCCTTCTTCTTCTTCGCTTATTACGAAACTCCCACCAAAGTGCTCGAATAGCAACTGATTAATCTTAAGTCGTATGGAGACTTGTTGAGATAAAAATGCAGGATCTGCTAACGGACTATTGATAATATGGAAGATCAGCAATTCATTTCTTTCATCCCTTTCCAGTCTCATCTTTACTTCGCGGTCGGTATCATTGGGCACAGGATAGAGTAACATATTTATCACTGCCTGATTGAAGCGATTGGCATCCATTCTGAGTACCTGGCTTTCCACATCCGTTTCCAGTTGGGCGTGGATATGTCCGTCACTATTTATCCGGGCCATTCCTACCAGGTCGCTGCACATTTCCCGTATCTCGCATTCCTGTATCTGGAACTTCATCATTTTGGCTTCCAGACGTGAGAGATCGAGTACATCGTTTACCAGCTGAATCAGTTCGGTAGAATTGGTCTGGATAATTTCGGAATACTCCTGTTTTTCCTTTTCATCCAGTCCCATATCCGTAGAGAGCAGTTGAGAAAATCCCACGACATTGTTTAGCGGAATACGGATGTTATAACTCATATTCGCAAGGAAGCGGCTTTTTACCTCATTGGCTTCTTCTGCAACCTGATTCAACCGGGCGGCTTCTTTGGCATCTCTTTGTAATCGTTTCCGACTGAGATACATGTTGACTACAAAAGTAATAAGAGCCAGTAGGGCTGTTCCTATTACAGCCAAAAAGATTATATGGATTTTAGCACGCCATTGCTCTCTTTGCAGCAGAAGTTTGTCCATGTCATACAAACTTTGTATCTGTTCCATTTGTGTGTGCGACAGATTTCTATAGAGTGAGTCCTTGTCGCGCATCACTTTTTTATAGATGTCAAGAGATTCGTTTGCCCGTCCCATATCTACCAATATATCTGCCTTCATGGCAGTGTACAAGATAACATCTGGGAAAGACATTTGCTTTACCAAGCGAATCGCATCATCCAGATATTCCAGGGATTTCTTGTAATCTTTTAGCGAACGGTGATATTCTGCATAGGCTTGCAAGCGGGAGATCTGATAAGGCAGGAAAGTGTTGGGAGTATAATACTCATCCACTTTCTGCAAGTGTTCCCATGCTTTCTCCATATCCTTTGTGCGGATATAGTAAAGGGCATATTGGGTTTCTATCCCCATGTATAATGCGGAATATGCGTTTTGTAGTGCAGGATTAGCAGTTATCAGTTCGTTTATGGCTGTTTGCATCTGTTCCAGAGAAGAGAACATCTTGTCATTTTCGTGCAGGAACGAATAAACCAGAATAGCTTTGGACAGTAAACTGATCTTGTCCATCGGACTATCTTGCGGGCTCATCAGTTGGAAAGCCTCCTCTAATGCTTGTATTCCTTCTTCATAGCGTAGGGTAGCTACGTAACTGGTCATCAGACAGAGACATGCTTCCCGCATGCCATTTCGGTCGTTCAGCTTCTTTGCTTTCTCGTACATGATCTTTGCTTCATAGATGGCAAATTCTATCTGCTGGTTGATCGTGTACATTTCTATCTGCAACTTCTTAGCTTTGAAGTAGTCATTGTAATAGTTATGCTTCTCTGCCAGGTTTTCCATTCTGCCCATCCATTGCGTGACGCGCTCCAAGTCCAGTTTGTTGAAGAAGTAGATGATATGTTCGTAAGTGGCAAGACTCTGATATCGCAGATTGTTCTGCGCGGTAGCTTCTTGCAACAATTTGTTTTCATAATAAAGGAATACCGGTGTTTGCTGGTCCAACCGGGCAATATCATGCAGCACGTCCAACCGGGTAGAATCGTGTGGAGCAGAGACATAAATGCGCAACAGGCTGTCTTTTACAACAGTACTTCCAGCATTGGCTGATAATAAGCCGGAACTAAGAGCCAGGCATAGTATGATCCGCTTCATCATGATTAATCCTCCTTCTTTGAGTTACTGCGTGTCTGGTGTATTGGATGTGTGAAAACGAAACGAGAGCCTCCTGTATAGTCCGGATCAATCCATATTTTGCCACCGATATGTTCAATAATTAACTGACAGATAGATAATCCAAGTCCACTGCCTTGTGCATTTTCATCCAGCTTTTCAAAACGCTGGAATATGCTTGCCTGTTTTTCTTTCGGAATACCGCAACCGGTATCCGTTACAGAGAACAAAGCCATCTCTTCCGATTGCTTCTCCAATTTTAGCGTGATACTACCGTCAGGGGTAAATTTGGTTGCATTGATCAGCAGATTTATCAGCACTTGTTGCAGGCGTGAATCATCTGTTTCAATGTATAATTCTTCCAGTGATGTTTCAAACAATAATTCTGCCTGTGTCTGTTTCACTTTACCTACGGTGTCGGTTACATTCCGGCAAGTTGCCACAGCATCATGCTCGGCCAAACTGAATTGCATTTTTCCAAATTCCAGACTTGACAAGTCGATCACATCATTAATCAGTTTCAGCAGAAGTTCAGAGTTCTGTTGGATGATATCGGTACATTGTCTCCGGGTAGAGTCATCTAAGCCCTCTTCCGTCAGTAATGCAGAAAAGCCGGACAGAGCATTGAGAGGAGTTCGTATCTCGTGGCTCATATTTGATAAGAATATGCTCTTGGCACGTGTTGCATTTTCTGCATTATGACGCAATTGTTCCAGAGTTTCCGTAGACATTACTACTACTTGCTTCTGTCTTCTAAGCCAGATGGCAAGCATAGAGATGAAAGTCAGTAATCCTAATCCGATGAAGATAAGAACAACAACCATCTTGTTCTGCTGTGCCTTGTTTTCCAGTTCTATCTCATCAATCTGATAAGTAGCTTTCAGGGCATTAATTTGTCGGATGTAGCTTTTCGATGCAAGGGTATCAGTAACACTGTATAGTTCCTTGTAAATCTGGCAGGCTTCATCAAAGCGCCCCAGCAGTTTATATAAATAGATCTTTTCTGCACAAATCCATCGGTATTCCAGCGAGCGTTTATTATTGGATACCACTTCCAGAAGTTGGTTATAAAGTGCCAATGCTTCATCAGCCTTTTCCTTATCGTGGTAATCGGCTGCCAATGCGCGATAACAGGCAGCAGTGTAATAGTTGATGGAAAACTCATGGGCTATTTCATGAGTATGGTTCTTGTAAATCGAGTCTGCCCGGTACAGATACTGGAGCGCAGTATCCTGGTCTCCCGATGAGATATAATAAGTTGCATTTTCTATAAGTATAGGGATGGCAAGCGGATGTTCCGGATTCTGTTCAAGAAGCGGATTCAGCTTCTTGACATATTCCATGGCCTCTTCCAGACGATTCATTTGCTGTAGTTGCGTGGAGATTTTCACCAATAACCGGTAGGTTTGCGGGTTGTTTTCGGGCAGGTAACGCAGTGCATCCATATAAGAGCTCAAGGCTTTATCCTGTATGTTGGAGGCCGAATAAGCCTGTCCAATAGCCTGGTTGGAAAGAGCGATACCGAAATTGGATTTTATATCTTTAGCATATTCGTACATTAATCGTGCCCGGTCTATTGCCAGACTGAGGTCTCCTCGCATGATATATGCATTCACTTCCCACAGAACTAAAGTGAAGTAAGCTTCTTCTGTTTTGGGAGATTTCAGTGTGGGAGCCAGTTCATCGGTCCATGATATAATGCTGTCTATCGGTATGTTGGCATCATAAGGAACCTCTTTGGTTATGAGAGATTGCAAAGCAGCCAGACGTTCTTTGTCTGTACTGGTGGCGTGTATTCCTGCTGCAAAAGAGAAGAGCAAAAAGCCTGTTACTGCTGATATTATCGCAATTTTTCTCAAAGTAAAAGATATGTTTTGTTAGTTCATCCGCAAATGTAATGATAAAACTAAAAAAACAAAAGTATTTGTTGGGTAAAAACTGCAATTACTTAATTATAATCATCAATAAAGCTCTAAACCGAATTCTTCTTTCAATTGCATTAAGGCATTATTCTTTTGTGCCATCAACTGGAATTTCTCCACACGACTGTATGCACGCACTTTTTCAGTGGGGGCACTGACGCGGACAGTCATCGTTGCTTTGCTGTTTTTCAGTCGTTTGCGCAAGTAGCCTTGCAGAGTAGGGATCAGGTCTGTGAATTCTTTGGCTGCAATATCATTTTCCACCACGGCTTCAAATGTAGTTGTATCCAGCATTGTCAGGTGAATAACCTGCATACGCTTGGCAAGGGCGGTTTGCTCTTGGGGTAGGCGTCCGGCATATTCCTGCCAATAGTAGTTGACATCTTTTTCATTGAAGATAAAATCTTCTTCAGGCTGTACATTTTGCTGTGTTGCTGATACTGTTGCTTGCCTTTTTTCTTCTTCACCCCGTGGATGCTTGATTGAGACTCCTAAACCGGACATCTTCATAACAGGGATTTTCTTTTCCTCTTTTCCTTGTGCCATTAATACGGCGGTAGGAGTGGGGCGCATGGCAGTTGTTTGCGAGCCAAAAGGCTGTTGGGCTTGCGGCGATGCAGGGGCAGCCTGGGCTGCAGGAACTTGTTGCACCGGCTGGGAGTGTGCCGGAGTGGCAGTTGTTGCTTGCGGTTGGGGCATAGCATGTGCGGCCTGTGGCTGCTGAGCGGTGGCAGGCTGCGAGAATATGGGTTTGATAGATTGTTTAGGGCCATGCCCACCACTGACGTCATCCCCCTCGGCGGTAAGCTGGGCAATCTGTATCAGAGTCAGTTCCACCAGTAACCGCTTATTTTTACTGGCGCGGTAATTTAAATCGCAATCATTACAAAGCTTCATAGCGCGATACAGGAAAGGTAGCGGACATTTCTGTGCCTGTGTCTGGTAGCGCTCCCGGATGCTGGCACCTACCTCAAGTAGTGACAGGGTGGCGGGATCTTTACTCACAAGTAAATCACGGAAGTGGGATGACAATCCTGTTACGAAATGGCTGGCATCGAAACCTTTATTCAGCACATCATTCAGTAACAGCAATGCATCGCTGATCTGGTTTGCCAGAAAATGATCCGTCAACCGGAAATAATATTCGTAGTCCAGTACATTCAGGTTTTCAATAACACTTTTGTAACTGATGTGCCCACCGGTGAAGCTGACTACTTGGTCGAAAATAGACAAAGCATCACGCATACCGCCATCAGCTTTCAGTGCAATGACATTCAAGGCTTCCGGTTCGGCGCTAATACCTTCTTTTGAAGCAACGTATGCCAGATGGGCAACCGTATCATCCACATTGATGCGGTTAAAGTCATATATCTGGCAACGGGACAAGATAGTAGGTAGAATCTTGTGCTTTTCTGTAGTTGCCAGGATAAAGATGGCATGACGGGGTGGTTCTTCCAGCGTTTTCAGGAAAGCGTTGAAAGCCGAAGCGGACAACATGTGTACCTCGTCGATGATATATACTTTATATTTTCCTATCTGGGGCGGAATACGCACTTGTTCCACCAGTTGGCGGATATCGTCAACGGAGTTGTTGGATGCGGCATCCAGTTCATGGATGTTGTATGACCGCTGTTCGTTGAACGCTGTACACGATTCACATTGGTTGCACGCTTCACCTTCTGCAGTAGGATTCATACAGTTGATGGTCTTAGCGAAGATGCGGGCGCAAGTAGTCTTTCCCACACCGCGCGGACCGCAGAACAGGTAGGCATGTGCCAGTTTGCCGGTAGCGATGGCGTTTTTCAGCGTAGTGGTCAGGGCACGTTGTCCCACTACCGACTCAAAGGTCGTAGGACGATATTTTCGTGCCGATACGATATAATTTTCCATGATTTGGGATATTCTTGTCCGTTACAATTTGTGCAAATGTACATAAAAAAAAGGAATTTCTCAGTTATTCCTCTTATCTTTGTAGGCGAAGAATCCCCTCCCGGTTTCTTTTTAATTATTAATTCTTTAATTATTAATTTGTTTATCAATGGATAAATTAGCGACACTTTGGGCTTTTGTCCGCAGGCGTAAATACTTGATTACGTTTGTTGCATTTGTAGTGATTGTGGGTTTTCTGGATGAAAACAGTATCGTGCGCCGTATGAGTTATGCGAATGAAATCAGTCGCCTGAATTCTGAGATAGAGAAATACCGGGCGGAATATGAAGAGAATACAGAACGGCTGAATGAGCTGGCTGTAGATTCCGGTGCCATCGAGCGTATTGCGCGTGAGAAGTACCTGATGAAGAAACCAAATGAGGATATTTACGTATTTGAAGAAGACATCGAAAAATGAAATCCCTGATACCTGCTTTGTTTACTGTAGGCGCTTTGATGGTACTGTTTGGTGCTGCCGTCTACATCACCGGCTGGGAGGTTGCTCCCTATGTTTATACAATTGGTGCTACTATGGTGGCATTGGCCCAGATCAATTCTCCTTCCAAGAGTAGCAGGGCCAATGTAAAACGCCTCCGCCGCCAACAGATTTTCGGTGCATTGCTGTTGGTGCTCACCGGCGCATTCATGTTCTTTACTCATGGAAATGAGTGGATCGTGTGCCTGACGGTTGCCGCCATACTTGAGCTATACACTGCTATCCGTATTCCACAGGAGGAGGCTAAAGAATAATATATTAAAAAGTAAATCCCACTCCGATATAGTATCCCAGCTTCTTGGACTGATTCGAATAGTTAAGTTCAGCTTCGATGGGCCCTATAATGCTGTTGTAGCAATATCCTATGCTGCCTCCTGCCAATCCATGGGTATTTGTTCCACCGAATAGATTTTCTATTTTGTTGGCTGTCCGTCCGTAACTGCCCCGCACTACGATATACTGATTCTTGTAAGTTCGTGCTCTGACTCCCAACATCCCTGTCAGTATAGCATCCGGACTTATTTCGATGTGATTGATACCCGTGAAAGGAATTTGTTGTTCCATATATCTTCCCGGTACATTTCCACCGACAAAGTTCGATATCGCCAGTGATTGCGTATTTTTCCTGACTACCCTGCCATATACCGACGGCATGATGGTAAATACCTGGTTCGGTGAGAAATATCCACTCCAATGTGTCTGAAATACCGATACGGGACTACCCGAACCGTAAGCTATCATGTTATCCGTATAGAGCCTGTACGACGCTTCCCATTCCATTCCCTGCGTAGAGAACCGCTGGTTGTTCAGACTATTGTACATGACACTGGCCTGATAACTGAGCAAAGCCTTGTCACTTGATTTAGTAATAGAAACATCCGGTCCCGACGACCAGTCGTGATAATTATACTTCTCAAAATGAATACCTGCCTTGACGAGCAACTTGTACCAGCTTTTCGTAAATCCTATCCAAGCCGTGTGATGCACATAAGTCAGATTCATCAGCCGGTCACCTTCTTTATAAAGATTGAAGTCATTATATCCTATCTGATATCCTGTACTGAGATCCCAATTATTGCGTAGTGAGTACGTGTATTCCAGTTGTCCGAAAGTCCGCTTACCCAGCCGGGTAGTGGCGCTTAGTTGCGATTTCTTCTGTTTTCCGAGATATGCCCTTGCATTCAGTAACAATACGGCTAACTCTTCATTATCAAATCTGCCTCCTATATTTATAGTATTCACCGGCTTTTCATGTGGAGAAATTTGTGCTACGGAGGGGATCGTATCCAGCATGGTGCGCGTTGGTATTTTGAAAGGACCGGGATATTCTGCGCGATACTCCGTGCCGATACCTATTTCTTTTTTCAGTGCAATCAGTCTTTCCCAATCTTTCATGGCGGCCTCTTTACCCCTGCGCATCAGTGTGTCCAATGCTTCATGGTTGAAGCTTGCTGCCGAGTATCCATCCACATCTACCTGGATATGGATATTACTATCTTTTACATTTTTCCTGTAGCTTTCTTCTCCCACCAGGTTTATGATTTGTCCCAGCACGCTCGAGAGACTTGTCAGCTCATCCGCTTTCATTAATGGATTCTGTACATCGACCCCGATAATAATTTCCGCTCCCATTTGCCGGGCTATATCTACGGGGTAATTATCTATCAGTCCGCCGTCCACCAGTACTTTCCCATTGAGATAAACCGGAGCGAATACTCCCGGAATAGACATGCTGGCACGCATTGCTGTGGCCAGTATGCCGTTGTGGAAAACGACCTTGCTGCCATTTACTATGTTGTCCGATACGCAAGCGAACGGGATGGGGAGCCGATTGAAGGAGATAGAGTCATGATAACCCACTGTCAATTCGGAAAGCAACCGTGATATGTTTCTTCCTTTTATAATCCCTGCATCGGATACATGCGCTGATTTTCCAGCAATTGGAACAGAGAGCAAGTACTGTTTTTCCCTTAGCTTTTCGCTCAGCAGTGTGGTTCCCGGATCGGGGGTGTCAGACAGCAGAAACTTCCAGTTTTGCGCATTGACAATGCTGTCCAATTGCTGTGGGGTGTAGCCGATGGAGTATAGTCCGCCGACGAGGGCTCCCATACTGGTACCTACTACATAATCTATCGGTATTCCGGCTTCTTCTATCACTTTCAGTGCTCCGATGTGCGCCACTCCTTTGGCGCCACCGCCACTTAACACTACTCCGACTTTTTTGCGGTTCTGCGCTCCGAGCGTACAGGCGGAAAGCAGGACAATTATTAATAAGGATAAAGATTTATATTTCATAATTGGTGATTTGTTACTAATCATTTAGATAAGTAACAAATAAAGTAGGTAAATAGATTCATATCTTACCCTTCCTTTTCACTCCTATACCGTATCGGTGATATTCCCAAATGCCCTTTTACATACTTTCCGAAAAAAGATTGATTCGGGAAGTTGAATTCTTCTGCAATTTCTTTGATGGATTTATCAGAATGTTTCAGCCGGTATTTGATGTGCTCTATGGCACTCTCGTTTATCAGATCCAGTGGAGCCCTGCCGCACGCTTGCTTAATGACCTTTGAAAAATGCTTGGGGGTATAGCAAAGTGCATCGGCAAAATAAGTCACCGAACGGTGCATTCCATTATCTTTCGACAGTAACACCATGAACTTCCGTAAGATATGATCAGCTTGTTTAATGCTTTCTTTCGGGAACGCAGCTTTCTCCGATTCGGCCATTTCCTTGTTGAGATAACCCAGCATCTCGCAAAAAAGAGCAGAAAACAGATGTTGTACCACTGCTTTGTGGTAACAATGAGGCTCATCATTAATCTTTGCCATAATTAGCTCCCCGTAGTATTTAAAAATATTGTTATCATTCTCTTTGCTAATAGATTTTATCGGATTGTTGTGGATATGAATGGCGGTATCCCACGTGTCTTTTTCTATCTTGAGGATGCGTTGCAGAAAACGGGTAGAGAATCCTGCAAGCCTTATCTTATATTTAGGACTCATCATTGTATGTCCGATAATGGTGTTAGGGAGACCCAGCAGTAAATCGCCCGGTTGCAACTGGTAAGTCTTATTGTTGATGTCCAGTTGAATGCACCCTTCTATACAGACGGCAATGAGGAAACATTCCAATCTGACTATCTCATTACTATAAGGTATCCCATCCAGACTGTTCACTATCGCGAAGTCATCGTCTAGATAGTCAAGAATATGCTGACTGTTCTTAAAGTCCTCAATGGTTATGGTCTTAATGTTCTCTTTTTCCATATTATTCTTTTTTCTCTTTTTGCAAAGTTGGTGAATTATGGGGAAAACGGAATGTCCTATAAGCCTTTAATTTTGTTCTATATGTTGCTTATTGATAATTAGTTAGCATTAAAAATGGTAAATAACGAAAATGGAACATTCTTGGGGGAAAATTGGTCACTATGTCCTTGTTCCTTTCTCCTACATTTGTCCCAGTTTTAACAAATGACAATTAAGAGAAAGTATGATTACAGTGAACAAAAAATGGTTACGGCTGATAGGGATTGTCGGTTGTACAGTGTGGATGGCATCTTGTAAGCAGGCAACAGATGCGGGAGTGAAACCTTCTTATGCAACAATGAAAGTAGAAGCGGCGGACAAGGAGCTTTCCACCTCATATTCGGCTACGATTCGCGGGCGGCAGGATATCGACATCTATCCGCAAGTATCGGGTACTATCGAAAAACTTTGTGTAACCGAAGGGCAGACAGTGCGTCGCGGACAATTACTTTTCGTTATCGATCAGATTCCGTACAGAGCTGCGCTCAAAACTGCCACCGCCAACGTAGAGGCAGCACGTGCTGCAATGGCTACCGCCGAACTCACCTACAAGAGTAACAAAGAACTGTATGCGCAAAAAGTAGTTTCAGAGTTCAGCCTGAAAACGGCTGAGAATGCATTCCTCACCGCCAAAGCACAATTGACGCAGGCCGAAGCACAGGAAACAAATGCCCGCAACAACCTTTCCTATACTGAAGTGAAAAGTCCCAGTGACGGAGTGGTAGGTGCATTGCCCTATCGTGCAGGTGCATTGGTAAGTGCCAACATTCCTTATCCGCTGACTACGGTTAGTGACAACTCGGAAATGTATGTTTATTTCTCCATGAACGAAAATCAGTTGTTGGCTCTTACCCGCCAGTACGGCAGCATGGAAGAAGCATTGAAGAACATGCCGGAAGTGGAATTGGTGTTGAATGATAATTCGGTATATAATAAGAAAGGTGTAATAGAGTCCATCAGCGGAGTTATCGACCGCCAGACAGGTACTGTAATGGCGCGTGTAGTGTTCCCTAATGAATCACGCCTGCTTCATAGCGGAGCATCCGGCACGGTAGTGGTACCGAGCATTTATAAAGATTGTATTGCCATTCCGCAGGGAGCCACTGTGCAGATGCAGGATAAGGTAGTGGTATATAAGGTAGTGGATGGTAAAGCCGTCTCTACGCTGGTCACAGTATCCGGCATCAGCGACGGGCGCGAATATGTGGTGCTGAGCGGACTGAACCCCGGTGATGAAATCGTATCAGAAGGTGCCGGGTTGATGCGTGAGGGTACACAAGTTAAATAAGAAGGAGACTGAATTATGAAAGGAAACATATTTATAAAGCGGCCGGTGATGGCTATATCCATCTCCGTGCTGATTCTGGTCATAGGGCTTATTTCGCTCCTTACGCTGCCGGTAGAGCAGTATCCTGACATTGCGCCTCCTACGGTATATGTAAGCGCCCAATATACGGGTGCCGATGCTGAGGCAGTGATGAACAGCGTTATCATGCCGCTGGAAGAAAGTATCAATGGTGTGGAGAATATGATGTATATCACTTCCACAGCTTCCAATTCCGGTCTGGCTATTATACAGGTTTACTTCAAACAAGGCACCGACCCCGACATGGCGGCGGTAAATGTACAGAACCGTGTAGCCAAGGCACAGGGATTGCTGCCCGCCGAGGTAACTAAAATCGGTGTAAGCACGCAGAAACGTCAGACTAGCTTCCTCCAGATCGGTGCTATGGTCTGCAACGATGGACGTTACGATCAGACCTTCCTTGCCAACTATCTGGATATTAACGTACTTCCCCAGATCAAACGTATCGAAGGGGTAGGAGACGTTATGGAGTTGGGTGATACCTATAGTATGCGTATCTGGCTGAAGCCGGAGCGGATGGCACAATACAGTCTGGTTCCTTCGGATATAACTGCCGTGTTGGGCGAGCAGAACATTGAAGCTCCTACCGGTTCGTTGGGCGAAAGTTCGAAGAATGTGTTCCAGTTTACCATGAAATACCGCGGTAGGTTGAAGAGCGTGGAAGAATTTCAGAATACGGTGATCCGTTCGCAGAGCGACGGTTCTGTACTCCGCCTGAAAGACGTGGCCGATGTGCAATTGGGTACGATGACCTATAGTTTCCGTAGTGAAATGGATAGTAAACCTGCCGTTCTTTACATGGTATTCCAGACAGCAGGTTCCAATGCAACCGCCGTGAATAAAGAAATCACCGCCCAGATGAAGCAAATGGAAAAGAACCTTCCGGAGGGAACGGAATTTGTCACGATGATGAGCTCGAACGACTTCCTTTTCGCTTCTATCCATAATGTGGTGGAAACACTGATTATTGCTATTCTTCTGGTTATCCTGGTGGTATACTTCTTCTTGCAGGATCTCAAGAGTACGCTCATTCCGTCCATCTCCATCATAGTGTCGCTGGTGGGTACATTTGCCTGCCTGGTGGCTGCAGGATTCAGTCTCAACATCCTGACGCTGTTTGCATTAGTGCTTGCCATCGGTACGGTGGTGGATGATGCCATTGTGGTGGTGGAAGCGGTGCAATCCAAGTTCGATGCCGGATATAAATCGGCTTATCTCGCTACCAAAGATGCGATGGGAGATGTAACGATGGCTATCGTTTCCTGTACCTGTGTGTTCATGGCTGTGTTTATTCCTGTGACGTTCATGGGTGGAACCTCCGGTGTGTTCTATACACAGTTTGGTATCACGATGGCAACTGCCGTAGGTATCTCTATGATTTCGGCTCTGACGTTGTGTCCGGCTCTGTGTGCCATCATGATGCGCCCGTCGGACGGAACCAAGAGCGCCAAGAGTATCAACGGCCGGGTGCGTGCAGCTTACAATGCTTCATTCAATGCCGTGCTGGGTAAATATAAGAAAGGTGTGATGTACTTCATCCGTCACCGCTGGATGGTGTGGACCTCATTGATAGCTGCTGTTGTATTGCTGGTTTATCTGATGAGTACTACTAAGACAGGGCTTGTTCCGCAGGAAGACCAGGGCGTCATCATGGTGAACGTCAGCATCTCTCCGGGAAGCACGCTCGATGAAACAACGAGGGTAATGGATAAGCTCGAAAGTATTCTTCAGGATACGCCCGAAATAGAACATTATGCCCGCGTAGCAGGCTATGGGCTTATATCCGGCCAAGGAACTTCTTACGGCACCATTATTATCCGTCTGAAAGATTGGAGCGAGCGAAAAGGAAAAGATCATAGTTCGGATGCAGTGGTTGCCCGCCTCAATGGGCAGTTCTACGGTATCAAGGAAGCACAAATATTCAGTTTCCAGCCAGGTATGATTCCGGGTTATGGTATGGGTAACTCTATCGAGTTGAACCTTCAGGACAGGACCGGTGGCGATATGGCAACGTTCTACCAGGCAGTGATCGATTACCTTGGTGCTTTGAACCAGCGTCCCGAAGTAGATATGGCTTATACCGCTTACGCCATTAACTTCCCGCAGGTATCGGTAGAAGTCGATGCAGCCAAATGTAAGCGTGCAGGAATTTCTCCGGGTGCAGTGCTCGATGCATTGGGCAGCTACTGTGGTGGTGCATACATTTCCAACTATAACCAGTTTGGTAAAGTGTATCGTGTGATGATGCAGGCTTCACCTGAGTATCGCTTGGACGAGCAGTCACTGGACAACATGTTTGTACGCAATGGCGCAGAAATGGCTCCGGTCAGCCAGTTCGTGACACTGAAGAAAGTGTTGGGACCGGAAACTACCAACCGTTTCAACCTCTACAGCTCCATTGCAGCCAATGTGAACCCTGCTGAAGGTTATTCTTCGGGTGAGGTACAAAAGGCTATCGAAGAAGTGGCTGAACAGGTTCTGCCTACGGGCTACGGATATGAATACGGAGGTATGGCTCGTGAAGAAGCAAGCAGTGGTGGCGGACAGACGATTTTCATTTATGCCATTTGTGTATTCCTGATCTATCTGATTCTGGCATGTCTTTACGAGAGTTTCCTGGTACCGTTTGCCGTTATCTTCTCCGTTCCGTTCGGATTGATGGGATCGTTCCTCTTTGCCAAGTTCCTCGGACTTGAAAACAACATCTACCTGCAAACGGGTGTGATTATGTTGATCGGTCTGCTGGCCAAGACGGCTATCCTGATTACGGAATATGCCATAGAACGTCGCCGTAAGGGTATGGGTATTGTGGAGTCTGCTTACTCTGCCGCACAAGTCCGTCTGCGTCCTATCCTGATGACGGTGCTGACGATGATCTTCGGTATGCTTCCGTTGATGTTCTCTTCTGGTGCAGGTGCCAATGGTAACAGTTCACTGGGTACGGGTGTCGTAGGCGGTATGCTTGTCGGAACATTGGCTCTGCTCTTCATGGTACCTGTGTTCTACATTATCTTTGAGTTCCTGCAGGAGAAAATCCGTCCGCCGATGGAAGAAGAAGCAGACGTGCAGGTGTTGCTTGAAAAGGAGAAGAGTGAAGCTGAACGAAGTGGTAAATAAATGAAAGGAGGAATGATGTATCAAGGTGAAATATTCTGGATAGAGCAGGTGGTGGCATATTGCATTGCCTTGATTCTATGGTGCATTATTGATAAGATCAATTCCCGGAAACATATTAAAGATACTGAAGAATGAAAAAACAAATCATCACATTAGCTGTCACCGGCCTGCTGCTGAGCGGTTGTGGCATCTATACCAAATACGAGCCCACTACTTCTGTCCCCGACCAGCTTTATGGTGGGGAGGTAGTGACCGAAGACACTGCCAGTCTGGGTAATATGGATTGGCGGGAGCTCTTTACCGATCCTCATTTGCAATCCCTCATCGAGCAGGGATTGCAGAATAACACCGACTATCAGTCTGCCGAGCTTCGCGTAGAAGAGGCACAGGCAACGCTGATGTCTGCCAAGCTTGCTTTCCTGCCTGCTTTTGCTCTTGCTCCGCAGGGCACTGTGAGCAGTTTCGATACGCATAAGGCTACACAGGCTTATTCACTGCCCGTTACTGCCAGTTGGGAACTGGATGTTTTCGGCCGTATGCGCAATGCCAAGAAGCAGTCGAAAGTACTGTATGCCCAAAGTCAGGACTACCGTCAGGCTGTGCGTACCCAATTGATTGCAGGAATAGCTAATACTTACTATACGCTGTTGATGCTGGACGAGCAACTCGCCATCTCCCGGCAGACAGAAGAGGCATGGAAAGAAACCGTGGCATCCACCCGCGCCCTGATGAACGCCGGAATGGCGAATGAATCGGCCGTATCGCAGATGGAAGCTACTTACTATCAGGTACAAGGCTCTGTGCTCGACTTGCAGAAGCAGATCAGCCAGACCGAGAACAGTCTTGCCCTTTTGCTTGCCGAAACACCCCGTCACTACGAACGTGGCAGTTTGCAGCAGCAGCAATTCCCCGCCGACTTCTCGGTAGGTATTCCTGTGCAGATGCTTTCCGGGCGACCGGATGTGCGTAGTGCCGAACGTTCACTTGAAGCAGCATTCTATGGTACGAATCAGGCTCGTTCCGCTTTCTATCCTTCCATTACTTTAAGTGGAAGTGCTGGTTGGACGAACTCGGCAGGAAGCATAATTCTCAATCCGGGCAAGTTTCTGGCATCTGCTGTAGGTTCATTGACGCAGCCGCTTTTCAATCGGGGGCAGGTTATGGCTCAATACCGCATTGCCCGTGCACGGCAGGAAGAGGCTGCACTTGCCTTCCAGCAGAGCTTGCTTAATGCAGGCAGTGAGGTAAATGATGCTTTGACGGCTTACCAGACCAGCCAGGGGAAGAAGCTCCTGCTGGATAAACAGGTTGCTTCTCTGCAGACTGCTCTGAAGAGCACTTCTTTACTGATGGAGCATGGTAACACCACCTATCTGGAAGTGCTTACGGCCCGGCAGACTTTGCTAAGTGCGCAACTGTCGCAAACTGCCAATCATTTTACCGAAATACAAAGCTTAATTAATCTGTTCCAAGCATTGGGAGGAGGACAAGACTAAATCTCTGTATTATACTCTCTTTCTGTTACATTACTTTTATGAAAGAAGAGCCGCCCGGAAGGTGTTCCGTAGCGGCTCTTTTAATTTTTGATAGATGATTCTTTTGTCTATTTATTGAGGCGTTTTATATCGTATTCCTTGATTTCTATCTTATCAATGAAGGGATTGGCATTGAGTGTTATTCCTTTTCACAGACTCCATTCCATAAACATTCGCTGTTTGATACACATTTTCTTTCTTCATTCTCGAAAGCTATATATACTGTGAGGTTCTCTTTTAGCCATTCTTCAGGCAGCGGGAGCTCACAATAGCTATCGCTGCGTCGTGCGGTGTGGAGATGATAGACGGCTTGTCTTGTCATTTTGTTATACACCAGTGTCATCACGTTGTCCTCTTCCTGAGCATCGCCCCGGCCGCTGTTGTTTATCCAGGTAAATATTGCCTTGCCTTTTTCCAATTTTACATTGGCTTCCATTGCGGTAGTCAGAGTGCCTTGTGCTATCTTTACCTTCTCGTAATCAATACTTGCTCCTTCCGGGGTTTGTTCTATAGCGTTTGCCATGACATATGACATTGCAGCAGTGAATCCCGTACGTTTTCCCGCACAATCTCGGTATCCGATACGTAGCAGTGGGGTGAAATTTTTCAGAAGTTCATTGGCTAACATGAACTTGCTTCGTTGTTTCATCTGTCCTTTACTTTTTGCATCTTTGTATTTTTCGGGTTTTGTACGGAGGTAATATCCATTCTTTCCTTTGCATCCTATTACATTTCCCAGTTTCCCTGAAAATCCGCTGAAGATATCTTCTTTTATTTTTGCCATAGTTCCTTGTATTTTATTTCTTTTTGCAAAGCTATCACAAATAATCGGTAGAAGCCTTCTGTTCTTCTTATTTCTTCTCCCTTTCCTGTTACTTTCTTTTTTTCTACATATTTTCTTCTATTCCTTTTTTGGTTTCTTTCTTCTTTTCTTTTTTTTCTCTTCCTTCCAGTTTTCTCCTTGCTAAATATCTTTTTTCTCCGTATCAAATTCGGTTTAAACTATAAAAATCATCT